>Ga0247739_10000015_pt1 | contig 223449 bp, 214 predicted proteins | sample UWRJL058202B2_FD_180943 | JGI IMG/M metagenome (GOLD analysis project Ga0247739, IMG submission 180943) | Plant litter microbial communities from Arlington Agricultural Research Station in Wisconsin, United States - UWRJ-L058-202B-2 | ecosystem: Environmental > Terrestrial > Plant litter >... | reverse complement strand
CAATAACAAGGATAACTACAATTGAAAGTATAAGTAGGCCGATTTTGCTTGATTTCTTGTTTTGGGTTGATTGCATTACATTAATTTTCCTATCTATGGCAATTAATGAACCATTTACAAATGCTTTATAAAGCACTTGTTTTTTTTGACAATGGGTAATATTTTCTACGTTGATTTTAAATTACCTCAAGAAGTGTATTTAAATCAATAATTTCTAGAAGAAAGTAATCACTAAGCGTTAATAATTGAGCGGTATGGATATTGCCTTCATTAATTATCTAAAACCTATAACCATGATACAGCAAGAAGAAATGACCACGCTTAGCACAGTCCTTGAAAAATTAAGGATCAAGAAAATGGACAATGAGTTCCGTTGGACACCAGAAGGCTTTCATGCCAGTAAGGGCAAGAACTACCAGCCAGAAGATTTGAAAATTATTAAGACCTATCGTTTTGAAGGAGATTCAGACCCTTCTGAATCTTCCATACTTTATATTATTGAAGCCAATGATGGGTTAATAGGCTATAGCTTGGATGCGTATGGCGTTTACAGTAACCATGATGATGAAGAGGGATATGATAATTTTATTGGGAAAATTCATGTAGAGGGTAGGGAAGATGAGGTACTGCTCGATTTGTAACAATATACCCTGAAAACATTTTACTTTATTTAAGCGCTCCCCAAAAAGAAAAACCCTGTTTGATTTATCAAACAGGGTTTTTATAATAAAGTTGTTCAGTCCTATTTTTTAGGTACCGTTGATGTAGGCAATTTGTTTAAATCAACTGAAGAGGTAGAACCTTTGAAGAACAAACTTGAAAATATTGCCAGCAATGCAATGATGCCTGCAAATAACCAAGTTCCTTTTTCAAGCACATCAGTCGTTTGCTTAACACCCATAAATTGGTTGTTCAGGCCACCAACGCTACCAGCGAGTCCACCACCTTTTGGGTTTTGAACCAATACAATAAAGCCAAGTGCCACACTTGCCAATAACACTAAAATTAGAAATAGAATAATCATAATCAGATTCCTTTTAATTGTTGAATTTTCGTGGCAAAATAAGTGGATTTATCAGGATTTAAAAAACTTAATTTAATATAGAGCTGAATGGCCTTGTCCAATTTGCCTTGTTTCTCCAAAACTTCGGCCATTGTTTCGGTAACAATTTCCCTGGCTTCATTGGAAGTTTTGGCAATTGATTGAATAGCAGACTCCAGTTCTGGGTCTGTGCCAAGGTCATTCGGCTCTTCCACATGTTTCATGTGCTTTAGCCAATCCGTGAATTTGCGTAGCTGTTTCGAAAGCTTGTCCTGCGAACCATTGTCTGCACCAACCTTAATTCCCTGTGAAGCAAAATAATCGACCGTGTGGTAAGGTTCAGTTTCCATATCCAATACCGCATCTGCTGCAATAGGTTTTTTAAACTCCTCCAATTGCTGGTTAAGGATGTTAGCAATTTTATCTGCTGTCAATGGCATTCTATCCGCTTGCTCAATTGGCATTTCTTCCTCTAGCTCTTCCAGATTAGCTTCAATATGATTAATTGTTTCCTCGGCAATTGGGAAAACATCATGAATAGGTTCAGGCGAAGGCTCTTTTATTTCTTCTTCAATCGGCTTTTCGGTTACGGTTTGTTGAGCTTGGTTGATTATTTCTGGGTTAATATCTGCAGCTTCCTGTGTTGCCTCTGGCAAAGATCCGTGTTCAATAGCCACATTTGTTGGTTCCACTGGTAATGCTGCTTCGATAGCGGTAGATTCTATATAATGATTTTCTTCTGCTGCTTCCAATGCAAAAGAAGTCATTGATGGAGATGCAGTTTCTTCATTTATTGTCTCTTTTTCGGGTTCAGAAGGCAATACTTGTTCTGCCGATGTGGGAAAATTGTCCATCATGCCCTTAACAAATTCCATTGTTGGAATATGAATAGGCGAAGGTTCAATAGCTGCCTCGTCTGTTTTTCCAGCAGGGGAAATATTGATAACAGGTGCCTGCTTTTTTGTTTCCTCCAAAAAGGCATTAATGGCTTCGGTGTGTTTAACAGCCTCCAACTGGTTCTGCTCAATTTCTTCCTGAATAACATGGTTAAGAAGTGGCTTTGTTTCTTCTTCTTGGTATTGCTTGTGCAGTATTTTAATTTCTTCTGGTTGGTGCATAAGCTGGTAGTGCATCCAATGGGGATTATTGAAAAACAGGGCGGTCTTTTGCAATTGTGGCAAGAAGCCTGCATGTTTTTCTTGATTCAGCTTGCAGGAAAGAAAATACTGTGCTGCAGCAAAATATGGATGTTCGTTTGTTAGCTTAAAAAGTTCTGCAACAGGTGTATTGTCTATGTTGTTGCCAGCAAGCTGGTAAAATGTTTTTTCCTGCATTGTGTTCATAAAGTGAAGATATGGTTTGGCTACCAGTTGGAGAATAGGCGGTTGAAAATTTCGTCGGTTAGCCCACGGGTCATTTCTTCCTGCAACTGTGCCTGTGCTTGGTCTATGGAAAGAGTGGCAGCAAAATCGAAGTTGCGGCTTATATCAAATTCGGTGTCCTTGTTCTCAATGGTATTCTTGAGTTTTATATGCACACCCACTGTTAAGCGGTTGGTAGCAGCCTGCTGGGCATTTACGCCGGAAGTACTAACTGAATAATCTGAAATGTAGCCACTTACTTGATAGTGTGCATCATCATTATTGGTACGGGTGAGCCTTGTTTGGTTGGCAATTTTTTGCTGCAACTTATCTGTTAGCTGTGAACTTAATTGTGGGTTCACCCTTTGTGCCTTATTTTCTATGAAACCAATTTTGATGGTTTTGTATTTGCTGTAATCAATGCTTACATCCCTAAAAGTATAGACATGACAGCTACTAATTAAAAATGAGTAACTAATAATGAAAAATGCCAAAAGCATTTTTATTTGCCTGCCTCGATAATTATTGATGGGAACTAATTTTTTCATTGTCCAGTTTTTGTTTACAAATCATCAATATCATATTCCTTCAATTTTCTGTAGAGTGTCCTTTCACTAATGCCCAAATCAGCACTGGCATCTTTACGTTTGCTCTTGTGTTTCTTCAAGGCTTTTATAATCAGTTCCTTTTCCTTGTCCATAATGTTCAATGATTCTTCCACTTCTTCATGGTGGTGAATGTCATCATTAAAAACCACTGGTTGATGGTTATTATTGGCATTTATAGGCTGCACAAAAGTGGGTTGGTAGTTTTGTGGCTGGTGAACATACGCTGGTTGCAATTCGTTCCCATTATTCGTTGGTGCAAAATCATTCAGCAGGCTTTCTTTAGTAAAATTGGCTGCACTACCTGCCAATGAAGGGTTCTGCAGGATTTCAAGGAACATTTTCTTTAGCTCTGTTACATCCTTCTTCATATCAAAAAAGAGCTTGTATAGGATTTCACGTTCATTCGCAAACTCGGCTTGGGGCTGTTGGCTAGCCAATGCTGGCAAACGGTTGCCCCTGTTTTTTTCAGGAAGGAAGGCATTCAACTGATTGCCATTCAAAACCTGCGATTTGCTTAAAACAGAAACTTGTTCTGCAAGGTTCTTCAATTCCCTCACATTCCCCGGGAAAGGATGGTTAATTAACAAATTCCTTGCTTCGTCATCCAACTGCACGGGTGTTGTTTTGTAACGTTCAGCAAAGTCAACCACAAATTTCCTGAACAGCAGGAGGATATCCTCTTTCCTGTCACGAAGGGATGGGACACGAATAGGCACGGTACTTAAACGATAATATAAATCCTGACGGAATTTTCCTTTTTCTGCAAACTCCAAAAGTTCCCTGTTCGTAGCTGCAATTACACGTACATCTGTCTTTTGAACTTTGGACGAGCCTACACGAATGAACTCACCCGTTTCCAGCACACGCAGCAACCTTGCTTGTGTTCCCAATGGCATTTCACCAATTTCATCAAGAAATATGGTTCCGCCATTTACTGTTTCAAAATAGCCTTTGCGGCTGTCAACAGCTCCGGTAAATGAACCTTTCTCATGACCAAACAATTCAGAATCTATTGTTCCTTCTGGAATGGCCCCGCAGTTTACTGCAATAAAGGGGTTATGCTTTCTTGATGAAAGTGCATGGATGATTTGTGAGAAAACTTCTTTACCCACACCACTTTCCCCAACAATCAAAACAGTTAGGTCTGTTGTTGAAACCTGCACGGCTGTATCCAATGCAAAATTCAATGCTGGCGAATTGCCTATAATGCCAAAACGGTTTTTTATACTTTGTAAATCCATTGGTATTCTTTGTCGTTATAAAATTGCATGTCGTGAATTCCATATGCACATGCTATGAAATTCTAGTAGCTAATACTGGCTTCAATAATAAGATGAAGTGGTTAACTGCTATTTTCATTGGTAGTGTTTAACAGATTTGTTACTTCTGTTTTTAATAATGGTAACTTTTTTATGATAATCATCCATAGCATATCAGCACTTACCATATCGTAATCATGCACAATAATATGCCTTAGCCCTGCTATCTTTTCTTTTTCAGTAATGGCTATTTGTTGGGTATGTTTCCCAATTTGAAAAACAGCTTCACCAATAATTGCAAAACGTCTGCACAATGCATCAAATAAGAGCTGATTATTTTCGATTTGGATATAAGAATTAACATCAGCTGTATAGTGCTCAATATCTGTAATTGACAATCGAATGTCTTCTAAGTATTTGGTTACACTATGCTTCATATACTTTTATTTTATCTGAAGCAATGCTCTCCGCAAAATATTTGTTCCTTATTTTTTTATCTGCAACTAAATCAACTTTTCTGCCAGTTATTTCTTCCAGTTTCCAAAGAAGGTCGAAGTAATCAAAGTCCCCCTTTGTTACGCCCTGCTCATCCATTTCCATGGAATAAAGGAAATCAATATCACTTTCATTGGAAAAGTCATTACCTCTAGCTGCAGAGCCAAATACATGCAAAGACTTTACCTGCATGAGCTTGCAAGCTTCTATTATCTTCTCTATATTGTTTTCAACTACTGGTGCCATTCTTTAATTTTCTATTGTTCCCAACAACGTTCCTGCAGTACATTCCTTCACAAAAACATTTACATAATCACCTTTGTTTAAGTTGTAATTTTCTTTTGGAAAGATGACAACCTTATTATGGTCCGTTCTGCCAAACCAATGTTCGTCGCTTTTCTTGCTATTGCCTTCAATCAGCACCTTAAAGGCCTTGTTCACATCTCTTTGCATGCTTTCCAATGAGTGAATGCGGTGCAAATCAATAATTTCCTGCAGCCTTCTTTTCTTCACGTCCTCAGGAACATCATCTTCATAACGCTTGGCAGCAAGGGTTCCTGGCCTTTCGCTGTAGAAATACATATAGGCCAAGTCATACTTACAATATTCCATCAAAGTATAGGAGTCTTGATGATCTTCTTCCGTTTCTGTACAGAAGCCAGTAATGATGTCCGTACTTAAACCAGCAGTAGGAAGGATTTCCCTAATCCTGTTTACTTTGGCGATATACCATTCCCTTGTATACGTCCTGTTCATCAATTGCAAAACCCTTGAACTTCCACTTTGAACGGGAAGGTGGATGTAATTGCAAATGTTTTCATATTTAGCAATGGTGAACAGTACTTCATCCGTAATGTCCTTTGGATGGGATGTGCTGAACCTAACCCGTAATAAAGGAGAAATCAAAGCTACTTTCTCCATCAACTTGGCAAAGGTTACAATCTCGTCTTTCTTTTCGTCCATCCAGTAATAGCTATCCACATTTTGGCCAAGCAGGGTTACCTCCCTGTAGCCTTTATCAAATAAGTCTTTTGCTTCAGCAACGATGGAATAGGCATCCCTACTTCTTTCCCTCCCCCTTGTAAAAGGTACCACGCAGAAACTGCACATATTGTTGCAGCCACGCATAATGGATACAAATGCAGTAACGCCATTGCTATTTAATCTAACAGGTGAAATGTCAGCGTATGTTTCATCCCTGCTCAATAAGACATTCACACCTTTCTGTCCTGTTTCTGCTTCTTCAATTAATCCAGGAAGGCTTCTGTAAGCATCTGGACCAATCACCAAGTCCACCAGTTTTTCCTCTTCCAGCAATTTGGCTTTTAGTCTTTCAGCCATGCAGCCCAGCACACCAATCAATGTTCCGTTTTTCTTTTTGGTGGCACGGAATTCTGTCAACCGTTTCCTAATGGTAAGTTCTGCCTTCTCCCGAATGGAACATGTATTTATAAGGATCAAATCTGCCTCTTCAAAATTCTTTGTTGCACCAAAACCCTCATCATTTAAAATGGAAGCAACAATTTCGCTATCGCTGAAGTTCATGGCACAACCATAACTTTCTATGTAAAACCTTTTTTTGTATTGGTTAGCATCAAGCTCAAAAGGGGAGTAGGCTTCACCTTGCTTGCTTTCATCATGCACCTTGTTTTGAATATCCAATATTTCCATCGCTTGAATTAAGTGGGCAAAAATAGCAAAAAACAAATGGAGTTGACAGATTGGCAGGATGTTAACAGAGTTATATTTTGATAGTCCTTTATTTTGTAGCATTCTATCCCAAACCATTATGACAGATGAAGAAAATTACAGCTCTTTTTTGTTTGTGTTTTGCCTATTCAATTGCTGATGCCCAGGATCCTTTGCGGATTTTGCCCAATGAGATTTTCAGGAATGTCAAGAAGGAAATCGATACAACTACTTGGCACTGGAAACGAGGGGGCTTGGTGAATGCCAACCTTGCACAGGGTTCATTGAGTAACTGGGCTGCAGGCGGTGACGACTTTTCCATGGCCATTGGTATTTATGTAAATTATTACCTGCTGCACAGGAACGGGCGTTATACTTGGGACAATAATGTTGACTTCAATTTTGGTTTTATTCAGGCAAGCAGTATCGGTAGCAGGAAAAATGATGACCGAATCGATGTGCTTTCCAAGTATGGTTTTAGTGTGGACAGTTTGAGCAAATGGTACCTTTCCGGTCTCTTCAATTTCCGCAGCCAGTTTTTTGATGGTAATAATTACAATGGTGAGGAACGCACCTTATCATCATCATTCCTTTCACCAGCATACATTCTTTTATCTGCTGGTATGGATTACAAGCCTTCACCAAAGTTCTCCATGTTCCTTTCCCCATTTACTTCAAGATGGGTGGTGGTGACAAAAGATTACTTGTCCAAGCAAGGAGCTTATGGTGTGCCTGCTGGCAAGCATTCCATTAATGAGCTGGGTGCTTTTGCTTCATTGAACTACAAGACTAATATAATAAAGAATGTGACTTATAAGGGTAAGTTGGATATGTTCAGCAATTACAAATACAAACCGGGCAATATTGATTTTTACTTCACCAATTACTTCGCTTTTAAAATCAATAAAGTATTATCTGCTACTTATGCCTTGGACTTGATTTATGATGATGATGTGAAAATTTTTGGGCCGAATAAGGATGGTGCAAGGCTGCAATTGAGAAGTATGATTGGGATTGGTTTCTTGATGCAGCTTAGCTCGAAGAAGGTGTAGGAATTAGCTTGTAAGAATGCTAAACAGTAGGGAAAAAATCGAAATTGTATTTCATTTTATTCCAAAAATAATATTGAATTGTTGAATGTGGTATTACCAAATTTGAAACTGTAAAATTTCTTTCATCAGTTTCTATAACCCATTTAATAACAAACCCATAAGGCATTTTACTGGCAGCGTATTCTGTTACTTCTTTTATATCTGCTAAGTCTATCAAACATGATTCTTGCCCATTTGTATATTGAAATGTTTTATCATGAAAAGCTAACTCTACTTGTTTGGCAAATGCTAGGTGATTAAAGAACAAAACAGAGAATGGAATCATTATGATTAAAATCATTGATGACCAAATCATCATTTCACCTAAGCCTGAATTGAAAAAATGATAATTATTCGTTGAATAGGCAATAAACATAATGGCTATTGTTAAGCCAATTGAATTAAGCCATAGATATAGCCCTCTTTTACTATTATACTTATATGTTGTTGTTTCAGTCATGCAATCTAATTTAGTTTGCCTTATGCAATCACCTTTAACGTATGCTTTATCTTATTGGCCTTGTAAGTTAAGTCCTGATAGTCTTTGTGGATGATGGTTACATGCCCCATCTTGCGTCCGGGTTTGGTATTTGATTTTCCGTAGAGGTGAACAAATACATTATCCATGGCCAGCACTTCATCCAATCCATCATATTTAGCTTCACCAGAAAAACCTTCTGCTCCCAAAATATTTACAATGGCAGATGGGAGTATGGCATCAGTATTCCCAAATGGATAGCCCAGCATGATACGCCAAAGTGTATCGTACTGGCTGCTGTAATTGGCTTCGATAGTATGGTGGCCACTGTTATGTACGCGAGGGGCAATTTCATTTACCAGCACATCATCATCAAAATCAACAAACAGTTCCACTGCAAACAATCCAGGGCTATTGAAGTTCTTTACGACTGAAATAGCGATAGCTTCTGCTTTCCATAAAACCTTATCATCCAGTTTGGCTGGGGAAAGTTGGTAGTCCAGCAAATTAAGCACAGGATCAAAAACCATTTCAGCTGGAGGGAAGATGGCAGTTTCCCCTTTATCGTTAATGGCAACAATTATTGCAATTTCCTTTTTGATTTTTACCATCTTCTCCAAGATGGAAGGCTCATTGAATGCCCAGTCAAAATCCTTTTCTGATTGTAAAACCTGCACACCTTTTCCATCATAGCCACCTTCGCCAAGCTTGTGAACAGCAGGTAAAAATGAAAGGTGGTTCTGCAAATCAGCTATATTAAAAGTTAATTTGAATGCAGGGGTGGGAATATTGTTTTCCTGATAAAACCTTTTTTGTGAAATTTTGTTTTTTATGGTCTTAATAGCAGATGGTTTTGGGTAAATCCTTACGCCTTCTGCTTCCAGTTTTTCCAAGGCTTCCACATTCACCGCTTCAATTTCTATCGTAAGGGCATCAAGGTCCTTCCCAAAATTATAAACTGCATCAAAATCCTTGATGTCGCCTTTTACAAAGTGGTGGCATAAATGTGCTGCTGGGCAATGTTCATCATTTTCCAACACATAGGTTTCCACTGTATAATTTGCTGCTTGCTGCAGGAGCATTCTACCAAGTTGACCTCCACCTAAAATTCCAATCTTCATAGTATAAAAATGTGTGGCGAAGATAAGTGTGGCTGTCAGGACTTTTACCATACTTTTGTCCATGAATGAAGCCAGATTATCCCCATAAAATCTTTACTGACGAGCGTTGCAATTTCTGCTTGCTCATGCAGTCGCTGGCCATGGATGTTCCCTTTAAGTAAACGGAAAAACGCTAATTATACTTTTCTTTTGAAGGGGTGTTACAAGCTTAGGTAGAAATATTTACGCCTGTTCTTCCCGAAAATATACTTCAAGAATTTTCAAATTTTTAAATCACAAATCTTCAAATCTTTTTAATATGGAAACATTGGTTGCCGATAACTTGAAACAAGCTGCCCAAACGGATTTCCTGCCACTGCAAGGAACAGACTATGTGGAGTTTTATGTGGGTAATGCCAAGCAGGCTGCACATTTTTACAAAACGGCTTTTGGATTCCAAAGCTTGGCTTATGCTGGTCCTGAAACAGGCGTAAAAGATAAAGTGAGTTATGTGATACGCCAGAACAAGCTTACGTTCATGCTAACCACTCCTTTGAGAACTGACAATGAAATTGCAGACCATATATATAAGCATGGTGATGGAGTGAAAATTTTGGCATTGAAAGTGGAAGATGCTACCAGTGCTTGGGAAGAAACAACCAATCGTGGAGGAAAGAGCTATTTGGAACCAACCACTTTAAAGGATAATGACGGTGAGGTGGTACTAAGTGGTATCCATACTTATGGTGAAACAGTCCACTTATTTGTGGAGCGGAAAAACTATACCGGTGCGTTCATGCCCGGTTTCAGGAAATGGGAATGTAATTATAACCCCACTAGTACAGGTTTGCAATATGTGGACCATTGCGTTGGCAATGTTGGTTGGAACCAGATGAATCCCTGGGTAAAATTTTATGAAGAAGTAATGGGCTTCAGGAATATCCTGTCTTTTGATGACAATGATATTTCCACAGAATATTCTGCACTAATGAGCAAAGTGATGAGCAATGGAAACGGTTATGTGAAATTCCCCATTAATGAACCAGCAGAAGGAAAGAAGAAATCGCAGGTAGAGGAATACTTGGATTTTTACAATGGGGAAGGTGTGCAGCATGTGGCCATTGCCACCAACAATATTGTGGAAACAGTTACAGAACTGCAAAACCGTGGTGTGGAATTTCTGAAAATCCCCCCTTCTTATTATGAAACAGTATTGGACAGGGTCGGAAAGATTGATGAAGACCTTGCACCATTGCAGGAACTGGGAATCTTGATAGACAAGGATGATGAAGGTTACCTTTTACAAATCTTCTCCAAGCCTCTAGAAGACAGACCCACACTTTTCTTTGAAATCATTCAACGAAAGGGGGCAAAAAGTTTTGGTAAGGGCAATTTCAAAGCTTTGTTTGAAGCATTGGAAAGGGAGCAGGATTTAAGGGGTAATCTCTAGGAACTAAGTTGGAAAAGTTACTTTAAGAGTGAACAAACCAAATAGAAAGGCTCTTTTATTTAGGAAGGTTTCTTAAAAAAGTGATTATTTAAGCGGATTGAATGCGGCTTCAGCTTTTGTGGTCCCCACAAGCGACATGTCAACAATTCACATGTCAACAAAAAAAGTTTGACATCGAAAAGTTTGACAAATGCCATGTCAACAATTCGCATGTCAACAAAAAAAGTTTGACATCGAAAAGTTTGACAAATGCCATGTCAACAATTCGCATGTCAACAAAAAAAGTTTGACATCGAAAAGTTTGACAAGTGCCATGTCAACAATTCGCATGTCAACAAAAAAAGTTTGACATCGAAAAGTTTGACAAGTGCCCAAGTCGCAACCACTTAAACGGTCTTGACAATTGTGTTAATCAAATGTTACAGGAACCCTAATTTGGTGATGGAATTAGCAACTTGAGTTAGTTAAGGGTATACCAATAGGGGCGATAATTAGTGAAAATAATTCGTGCTAATTAATATCATTTATGGCAAAGGGATATTTGAATTGGCATAGCAATTTCTGAATCATTGTTATACAATCTAAAAACGAAGAAACATATTTTGAAAGCCCATCAATATTGGTGGGCTTTTGTTTTTCCACCTGTTTTCCACAATTTTTTTAAAATCTTGCAATAATATCTTTCGGGCTTTCGTTCTACAATTCTCACTGCAGATATTTTCATGCAGTTTGAGCTTTAATCTCCACTATCCGTCCTTTATCCTACTTAATCCTGTTGACTTGCAAATTGTGCAAGTAATGCTGTGCGTCTTATTTATTTCTGAATGTATTAAATGCCATTTGAAACCTAAACCAATTGTTATGCGTACCCTACTGCCTATTTTAGCTTGCTGCATTATGGTAAATACAGTAAATGCTCAAAAGATTACCATGCCATCCAAAGGAAGCAATATTGTTTACGATGGCAGTGTAAAAGTAAACCATAACTATAACGGTGATTTTGTTTGCAGCAAAATAAAAAGTTGGATTATTGCTGCTACGAAAGAATACCATCTGGATGTGGAGAGCATGAAAGATGAAGGCTGCACGATGACTATTAATGCAAGCACTGCAATTGATAAAGATGGGACATTTTCTGACGTGGATTGTTCTTTCAGCCTTGTAATCACCATTGCAGAAGAAGGTTTGAACTACCAGTTAACAGACTTGGTTTTTAATAAGGCCAATCACCAATACAGTGTTAATGAGGTATATTCAAGATACCGCAAAGGCGACCCTTACGTAAAGACAGCTATTGAAAACAAGCAGGCAGCTTTACGTCGTCACGAATTTTTATTGAATGCATTGGACAAAAAAATTACTGGGTTGACCACCTCCTTAAAAAGCTACATGCTTCAAATGGGCATTTCCAATTAGTTAATATGGGCGTAAGTAAACAGCGGGCTGCAATTGCAGCCCGTTTTGTTTTGGTAATTAATTCAAGTTGCTAGTTAAATTTCTTTAGTTTACGCAAGATAAATGTTGTTATGGGCTAAAGCAATTGAAGCAATTTTCATTTTGTATTGAGTTAGCACCAGCAAAAACCAGTGCTATTTTGCTGAAAAAATGTAATGAAAAAAATGTAATGATTTTTTCATTACATTTTTTTCATTACATTTTTTTTCGGTTTTCTATTCAATACAAGTCAGGTTGGCAGTAAAAAGTACTAAACCCTACTGAAGCTTTTGATAACCGCCAAGAGCAGTGCATGTTTGTCATCAATTGTTTGCCGTACTGGGCAGATTGGCTCTCCCTCCCAAAATCAAAATCCATTTGCTAACTGTGGGAAAGGGTGCCTAGGCTCTTTACTAGCGATTTACGTTAATTATAAACAATTGTTAATGCAGGTATATGCTGCAAAAAAAATCACAATTAAATCCACATTAGCCCGTTGATTAGAAAGAACATTTTATTTTCGGCACATGAAATTCCTTTTTTCCTTTACCGTCTCCTTTTTGTTGCTGCAAACTTCCTATGCACAACCTTCTTTGATGGAATCGCAAAGAACTAATATCCGTGTGGTAAATGCCATAAAGACAAAGGAAGATACTTTAAAAAAGCAGTTTGAAAAAGCTGGGATGCAATGGCCTCCTAAGCAACTGTACATGAGGAGTTTCAAATATGACAGCCAATTGGAAATATGGGCAAGGGATGATAATAAATCTGCTTTTAAATTATTCAAGACTTACAAGGTTTGTGCATTAAGTGGTAGCCTCGGTCCCAAAAGAATGGAAGGCGATTACCAAGTGCCAGAAGGTTTTTACTATATTAATGTATTCAACCCCAAAAGCACTTTCCACATGAGTTTGGGCATCAATTATCCCAACGCTTCCGATGCCATGTTGAGCGATTCTGCAAGACCGGGCAATGATATTTATATTCATGGCTCTTGCGTTACAACTGGTTGCATCCCCATTATGGACAGCCAAATAGAAGAAGTTTATTTATTGGCCAGTTATGCCAAAACAAGTGGGGAGGATTTTATCCCTGTTCATATTTTCCCTATCCGTTACAGTAATCCCAAAAGTGCAGAACAGTTAAAGAAGATAACAAAGGACGATAAGGACTACTTACATTTTTCTGAAAATGTAAAAACTGTTTATGACTATTTTGAAATAAACAAGAAACTACCCATCATCTCTGTGAACAATAAAGGGGAGTATGTGATTATGTAGCGGTGTTTAGTGTATCCTATCGCCCCTCACTTCAATTTCTTTCATCACTTCTGTCTCGTAAACCAGCCATTCATTCCAGCGTTTCCTTACTTTTTCTTTATCGATATAGGTTTCGGCAAGGTCAATAAATAAAGTGTAATGCCCAGCTTCACTTTCCATGAAGCGGCGATAGAAATTCCGCATGTATTCGTCGTTCAGCCCTTCGCTTAAACGCTTGAAACGTTCACAGCTCCTGGCTTCTATCAAGGCCATGGTAAGCATCTGGTCCAGAAAACGTTCTTCCCTATGTCCTCCCTTTTTTTGAAAGGACAATAATTTGTTTACATAATCATCCTTGCGTTGAATGCCCAACGTTAGCCCACGTTTGTACAATTCATTCAGCACCAGCCTGAAATGCCCCCATTCTTCTGTTACGATTGGTGCCAATTCCTTCACTAATTTCTCTTTTTCTGAATAACGTTGAATCAACGAAATGCAGGTCATGGCTGCTTTCTGTTCACAATAAGCATGGTCAGTTAAAATGGCTTCCATGCTGATGTCTGCCAGGTCAACCCAACGTGGGTCAGTGGGTAAATGAAGTCCCAAAATATTTTTAGTGTCTTGCGATAATTCCATGATGGTCGCAAAGATGTGGCAAGAAAAACTTTTGCAGGGATAAAAATCAATAGGGACCTGCTACATAAAACAGTTTTCAAGCATCAATCAGTCCTTCCATAAAAAAGGGAAAAGTATCACTGCGAGCATAATAACCATTGCATCAAGGGTAACTAGCAATCCTGCCATTTGCCACCAGCCAGATTGAACGACTGTAGCAAATGCCGGCTTGGATATTTTCATGAGCAATAATAATTGGGGAATGATGATAGGGAAACCCATAATGGCCATAAGGGCTGCCTGTTGCTGGGCCTTGGCTGCAATGGCTGCCAAAAAGGTGAACACCAAACTAATGCTGATGCCTCCCAAGCATGTTACACCAATAAACAGTAAAGCATTGTTTAAAGGATTGTTTAATAGTAATAGGAAAAGCAGTAAGCTCACAATGCTCATTACCAGCATCAGCAATAAATTAAACAATAATTTGCTGATGATAAAATCCCTAGCACCTGCAATGGAATAGAAATAGAGCATCCTGCCACGGCTTTCTGCCAAGAAACTTTTTGCCACTGCATTTACACAAACAAATAATTGCACCACCCAAAAGAGTCCATTCCAAACCTGTTCTTCTGGTTGGCCCATAGACAGATAGATTACAAAAATGGTACTGGCCACATAAAGGAGTATGCCATAGAAAGTATATTGCTGTCTTATCTCCAGCAGCAAATCTTTTTTGACAAGTGTAACGATATGTTGAAGGGGATGTTTCGCCATGCGCCCACAAAAATAACAGGCTGTCATTAAAAAGTGATTTAAATTCAAATCAACGGTTGACGCTCAAATGCTCCCCTTAACTTCCAATTCACCAATTGCAGACTATTTTCACCACAGAAAACGTTTATACAAAAAATTACTGAATGAAGAAGGCCTTTGTGTTTGTAGCTTTAATCCTATCTATCAATTATATATCGGCACAAACCGATTCAGCTAAGCCCAAAAAACTATTATTCCCTTTTAATGTATTGCAAAAATTGCAGGAAGGGAACCTGAAAATTGTTCCCATCCCCGTTTTTACCATCAGTCCGGAGCGTGGAGCAAGTTTTGGTGTGGTGCTGAACTATTTTTTCAGGGCAGCGAACAAAGAAAAGGACAGTTTGACAAGGGCTTCATTGGTTTACCTCAATTTACAGTACAGTACCCGTAAGCAATTTGTGGCAGAAGTGGGTTACAGTATGTACACCAATGGTGAAAAATACTATTTGCAAGGTGGTTTTGGCTACAAGGATTTTTATGAACGTTATTGGACTTTCAGCGATAACGCAACTAATAACAAGAATTTTTTGGGTGTCGACTATGGACAATTGTTTTTTAAGGGAAGGGCATTGAAGAATTTGGGCAACAAATTTTTTACTGGCATATCCTATAATGTCAGCAGCATCAACAAAATAAAATTTGAAAACAAGCCCATTCCGGCTGTACCAATAGTTCCCGGAACGGATAAAAGTTTTGTGGTTGGCATTGGGCCAGCCATCAGTATTGATAAAAGGGACAACCAGTTCAGTCCACAAAGTGGCTGGTACGGAGAAGCCACTTTGCGTTTCCATCAAAAGTGGATGGGGAGCGATTACAATTACACCCAGTACAATTTTGATGTAAGGAAATATATACCAACAAAGCTCAAAGGTATTTTAGCATTGAATGCGGTAGCCACCATTACGAATGGCACTGTTCCTTTTTTAGAGAAGCAGAAGCTGGGCAGCGACAAAATCATGCGTGGCTATTTTGCTGGAAGGTTCAGGGACAATGAGTTTGCTGCTGCACAGGTGGAATACCGTTATCCAATAGGCAAGAGCTTTGTGCTGGCAGCTTTTGCAAGTGCTGGACAAACAGCGGAGCGTTTGAACAAAATGGAATTAGACCTAATGCAGCACAGCATTGGTGGAGGAATTAGGTATTTAGTAAATAAGGAAAAGCATTTGTATATACGCATTGATGCAGGGTATACTAGACAAAAGAATGTAGGTTTTTATTTTGCACTAGGAGATGCGTTTTAAGAATTAATAGTTTGATGTGGTGGCTGACTCCAAAGGAGTGAAATGTCGTGCTTCGGGATTGAGTAATCCTGATTATTATATTAAAGCAATGCCGGCCTTTCAGGCTTAAAGAATAAGTATTGCGTTGATGAATAATGCAGACCGTCTTTTATTCAGTTACCAAATTGTATTATTTCTTCGCAGCACAAACCCTGCACCTCGGTTCATATACATCCTTTTCACCCAAAAGAACCTGACCTTCCTGTTGCGTTTTGCGGTAGGAGATATTGGCAATATTGCCGCACTGCACACAGATAGCGTGGAGCTTGGTTATATAGTCTGCCTTGGCCAAAAGATTGGGCATTTGTCCAAATGGCTTGCCCAAATAATCCATGTCCAATCCAGCCACAATTACCCTAACGCCTTTCATGGCCAGGGTTTCACAAACATTAGCAATTTCATCATCAAAAAATTGGGCCTCATCCACGCCCACCACGTCCACGTCCTGTGCAAGCAACAAAATTTCCTGCGAGTTGCTCAACGGCGTGGACTGTATAGCATTGGAGTCATGACTCACCACTTTTGTTTCATCATAACGGGTATCAATACCGGGTTTGAATATCTCCACTTTTAGGTTTGCAATCTTCACACGTTTCAATCTCCTGATTAATTCTTCTGTTTTTCCGCTGAACATGCTGCCACAAATCACTTCAATCCATCCTCTTCTTTCGCCACTGAAATTGGGTTCTATAAACATTGATTAAAAACTTACGGTTGTTTGTAAAAGCTTATTAACTTTAAGCGTTCAATTTATATTTTTAACGCCCCCAAATGTATTATATCCCATGGAAAGAGTGGGTACACTTATCAACAAATTAAAAGAGCAATTTGAGCAGCAAGTAGAACCCAACAAGCTGGTGCTGACGGTCCAAATGCTCCTCTCGGAACTGCAGCAGAAACAAACGGTCAATGCTAATGGAAAGGTTTCTGTTACCATGCCATCAATTATTCAAACACCAATAACACACCCTGCTCCCGAACCACTCATTTTGGAAACAAAATTGGTGGAACCTGAACCTGTGATTGAAGAAGTAAAGGAGATTGTACCTGAACCCGCAGTAGTTGTTGAAGAAAAAATTGAGAAGCCTAAAATCGTTGAACCAATATCAGCAGTTGCAGAACTACAAACTCAGGTTGAGGCTTCCTATCCCATATTCAATACGCCACCAAAAGAGGCACCTGTCCAGGAGCAAACAAATTCAAGTTGGCTGTTTGATTCCGTGGTTACCACAGTGCCCACATTGGCACAGCAGGATGTAAAAGAAGTATTTGAACTGAATGAAACGATGGTTGCTGACGTTGAGGTAGAAAGCCATAACGACAAACTAAAGGAACAGAGGGTAGAAGTGGCCGCAGTGCTGCAAGGCACGCCCATAAAAGATTTGAAGAAAGCTATTGGCATCAATGACCGTTATCTTTTCATCAATGAACTGTTCCGTGGCGACGAAGCTATGTATGAACGCAGTATCAAGACAATCAACTCCTTCAGCATTTATCCGGAAGCTGAATACTGGATACAGCGTGAAATGAAAACCAAACTAGGCTGGTTAGAAGACACGGAAGCCGTAAAGCTGTTTGATCAATTGGTCAAGAGGCGTTTTTCCTGAACGAACTGAATGATTTTTGCTGTTGCTCCTGATTTGCTTTTTACATAGTTTCCTGCGTTTGCAGCAGTATTGCCATAAAGTGCCGAATCATTTAGTAAGGCATCCAGTTCTCTTTCAAGTTCCAGTGCATTGTCAATGCTGATGGCCCCATTGGCATCGATCAATTCATTTGCTTCAATAAATTTTTCGTATTCAGGACCAAAGATGACGGGCTTCTGGTAAACAGCAGCCTCCAGTACATTATGTACGCCATCATCGCCAAAAGCACCACCCACATAGCAGATGGTGGCATAATGGTACAATTTGCTTAGCATCCCCACATTATCAATAATCAAGCAATTGGCCGTTTGCAAATTTGACTTGTCTGCTTGCAGGTTCCATCCACTAAAAAGAACGGCATTTTTATAAAGCGATAAGCATTCCTTTATACGCTCATTTTCAATTTCATGCGGTGCAATGATGAACTTTATTGCAGGGTGTGTATTGGCATAATGGTCCAGTTCCTCATCATCTTCTGTCCATGTGCTACCAGCAACAATTACTTTACTGTCGCCAATAAAATTTTCTATCTCCTTTATTGGTTGAAATTGGTTGGCTATTTCAATGACCCTATCAAACCTTGTGTCCCCGGCAACCGATATGTTTTCGATACCTATATTGTTAAGCAATGCTGCACTGTTATCGTCCTGCAAAAAAAAATGGGAAAAATTCAATAGCATTTTCCTGTTGAAGCTTCCGTACCATTTGAAGAAAATATGGTTACTTCTAAAAATGCCTGAAACAAGTATCAATGGAATGTTTCGCTGTTTTGTTTCGTTTAGGTAGTAATGCCAGAACTCGTACTTTACAAACAAAACAAGCGATGGTTTTACTGTGTCAAGAAATTGCTTGGCATTTTTCCTTGAATCCATGGGCAGGTAAAAAATCCAGTCAGCACCTGTATAGTTCTTTCTCACTTCATAACCAGAAGGGGAGAAGAAGGTTAAAAGGAATTTATAATTGGGGTAACGGTTTTTAAGTTGCTCCAGAACTGGCCTGCCCTGTTCAAATTCACCCAACGATGAGCAGTGCATCCAAATAACAGGTTCCTTGTTTTCCTTGAAGGCAGCAGACAGTTTCCAGAAAACGTTTTTACGGCCATCCACCCAAAGTTTGGCCTTGGCATTTTTTCCACTGATAAGCTTTGCTGCAAATGGATACAGGGCAATGAAGATATTGTACAGTAGTTTCAAGGAAATCAGTTATCGTTCATGCAAATAAACAGATTAAAAGCATGATAAATGCTGGATGTGGAATAAGGCTTTTAACGCAGCTTTTCAATTGCTTTTTACAGTAGTTTTGCCGCCACTCAAAATACTAGTATGAAGCCAATACAAATGGTGGATACCAAATCACAGTACCTGAAAATAAAAACAGCAGTTGATGCTGCCATACATGAAGTGCTGGACAGTGCTGCCTACATCAATGGCAAGCCTGTACATGATTTTGCAGCCGCCCTGAATGCCTATCATGGCAGCGGCTTTACCATGCCATGTGCCAATGGCACCGATGCCTTGCAAATTGCGATGATGGCATTGGGACTTGAGCCGGGCGATGAAGTAATCACCCCATCTTTTACTTATATAGCCACAACGGAAGTGGTTGCCCTATTGAGGTTAACACCCGTTTTTGTGGAAGTAAACCCTAAAACTTTCTGCGTGGATGCAGAATCCATCAGAAAGGCAATCACCCCTAAGACAAAGGCACTTGTTCCTGTGCATTTATATGGCCATGCCGCACCAATGGAAGAAATCATGCAGATTGCCAAGGAACATAACCTGTTTGTAATTGAAGACAATGCACAGGCCATTGGCTGCGATTATACTTTTAGTGACGGGACAGTCAAGAAAACGGGCAGCATTGGACATGTTGGCTGTACCTCTTTTTATCCAAGTAAAAACTTGGGGGCTTATGGCGATGGCGGGGCGATATTCACCAATGATGAGGCCCTTGCACGTAAAATGAAAATGATTGCCAACCACGGTCAGGAAAAAAGGTATTACCATGATTTGGTTGGCTGCAATTCAAGGCTTGACTCCATACAGGCAGCTGTATTGAATATTAAATTGAAGGAACTGGATAATTATATTGCAGCAAGAAGAAGTGCAGCAGCTTTTTACAACAATGCTTTTGCCAACAATCCCAAAATAACCACTCCGTTTGTTGCAGCCTATAGCAACCACGTTTATCACCAGTACACATTGATTTTAAATGGTGTGGATAGGGACGCTTTGAATGCTTACTTGGCAGAGAAAAAAATTCCTTCCATGATTTACTATCCTGTGCCTGGCCACAAGCAAAAAGTGTTTGCGGCTTTTGGCTTGGACAATTACCATTTGGAAACAACTGATTGGCTCACTGAAAGGGTAATATCATTACCCATGCACACAGAGTTGGACGAGGAACAACTAAGCTATATTACCACTGAAATATTAAATTTTATAAACAATAATTAATTATTATGAAAATTGCTGTAGTTGGGACAGGCTATGTAGGCCTGGTATCAGGAACATGTTTTGCAGAAACAGGCAACACTGTTACTTGTATTGATATTGACAAAACAAAAGTTGACAAGCTTTCCAATGGTGAAATAACCATTTACGAACCGGGTTTGGAAAAGATATTTTTGAGGAATTTAAAAGAAGGACGTTTAAAATTTACGACTAGCCTTGCGGAGGGTATCGAAGGTGCCGCTGTGGTCTTTTTGGCATTACCAACTCCTCCAGGTGCAGATGGAAGTGCGGATTTGAAATATGTGCTGGGTGTTGCAAAGGACCTTGGCAATATACTTACGGACTATAAAGTAATTGTTGATAAAAGTACTGTGCCAGTTGGTACGGCAGCTAAGGTTCATGCCGCTATTGCTGCTAACGTAAAAGTGGAATTTGATGTAGTAAGCAATCCGGAATTTTTACGTGAAGGTGTTGCAGTGGACGATTTCATGAAACCTGATAGAGTGGTTATTGGCTGTTCGTCAGAACGTGCAAAAAAAATCATGTCAGATTTGTATGCACCTTATGTTCGTCAGGGTAACCCTGTAATTTTCATGGACGAAAAAAGTGCAGAGCTTACCAAGTATGCAGCTAATTCTTTCCTAGCTACCAAGATTTCCTTCATGAACGAAATCGCACAGTTGTGTGAACGTTTGGGTGCTGATGTGGACATGGTTCGTCGTGGCATTGGCAGTGATGACAGGATTGGCAAGCGTTTCCTCTTTCCCGGAATAGGTTATGGTGGTTCATGTTTTCCCAAGGATGTGCAGGCGTTGATTATGTCATCTGAAGAAGTGAATTACAATTTTCAAATTTTGAAAGCGGTTGAAGAAGTAAATGAAGCACAAAAACTTCATTTAATGCCCAAGATAAATGCCTATTTCAATAATGATTTGGCAGGCAAGCACTTTGCTTTATGGGGACTTGCATTTAAACCTAATACCGATGATATTCGTGAAGCCCCAGCTTTATATTTGATTGATGCACTAACTGCTGCAGGTGCCACAGTTACTGCGTTTGACCCAGAAGGCATGCCGAATGTGCAAAAACAAATTGGCGACAAGATTGCTTATGTTGAAAACCAGTACGATGCTTTGACAAATGCAGATGCATTGATTATTGCAACGGAATGGGCAGAGTTCAGGACACCCGATTTTGACAAGATTACTTCAAGCTTAAAAAGCAAAGCCATTTTTGATGGCCGCAATTTATTTGAGGTAAAGCAGGTACGTGATTTGGGCTACCATTATGAAAGTATTGGAAGGCCATAAAACAATTTCTAATATGAATTCCAAATCTTTAAACTTTAATAATGGCTAACAAAAGGATTCTTATAACAGGTGCAGCAGGTTTTTTGGGTTCCCATCTTTGCGATAGGTTCATCAAAGAAGGTTACCATGTAATTGGCATGGACAATTTGATTACAGGGGACCTGAAAAATATCGAGCATCTCTTCCCATTGGAAAATTTTGAATTCCACCACCACGATATTACAAAGTTCATCCATATAGCTGGCGAATTGGATTATATACTTCACTTTGCATCACCAGCAAGCCCAATAGACTACTTGAAAATACCGATTCAAACATTGAAGGTTGGTGCACACGGCACACACAATTGTTTGGGCCTGGCAAAGGATAAGGGAGCAAGGATTCTTGTAGCAAGTACCAGTGAAATTTATGGTGACCCATTGGTGCACCCACAAACAGAGGAATATTGGGGCAACGTGAACCCTATTGGTCCACGTGGTGTTTATGACGAAGCAAAACGTTTTCAGGAAGCCATTACTATGGCCTACCATACTTTCCACAATGTTGAAACAAGGATTATCAGGATTTTCAATACCTATGGTCCAAGGATGAGGCTCAATGATGGACGTGCATTGCCAGCATTTATTGGCCAAGCTTTACGTGGTGAAGATTTAACGGTGTTTGGAGATGGTAGCCAAACAAGGAGTTTTTGTTACGTAAGTGATTTGGTGGAAGGTATTTACCGTTTGTTGTTGAGTGATTATGCAATGCCAGTGAACATTGGCAATCCAAACGAAATTTCATTGAAGGACTTTGCAGAAGAAGTGCTGAAGTTAACAGGCTCTTCGGTAAAAATTATTTACAAGCCATTACCAACCGATGATCCCAAGCAAAGGCAGCCTGATATTACAAAAGCAAAGGAACTGCTTGGCTGGGAACCAAAAGTTGACAGGGCAGAAGGTTTGAAGATTACGTATGATTACTTTAAAACTTTACCAAAAGAAGAATTGGTAAAACTTCCTAAAGAATTTTTAAGTAGAAAATAGCAAGTAAAAGCCCCGGAAGTTTTCGGGGCTTTTACTTGCTGGAATATATTTGCCGGCACAAACCAAAACAATGAGCAATAAAACAGTTATAGTGACAGGCGTTGGTGGACAGTTAGGTTGGTCTATTAAACAATTGAGCTGCCAATACCCAACATTGGATTTTATTTTTGTGGATGTAGCTGAAATGGATTTGAGCAGTGAACAATCCATCAGCAACTTTATCCAACAAAATCCGCCTGCATACTTTATTCATTGTGCAGCCTATACCGCTGTTGACAAAGCTGAAACAGAAAAGGAAATTGCTTTGGCTGTGAATGCTACAGCAGTTGAGGTTATTGCCAAGGAATGTGCAGCATTAAATGCGAAGCTCATCACCATTTCTACGGATTATGTTTTTGATGGCAACGGAAAAAAGCCTTACCAGCCTTATGATGCCACCGATCCCCTGAACTATTATGGCTATTCGAAATGGGTGGGGGAGCAAGCTGCATTGAAAAATAATCCTGCAACGGTTATCATCAGGACTTCATGGGTGTACTGTGAACATGGAAACAATTTTGTAAAAACCATGCTCCGCTTAATGGAGGAAAGGGATGAACTGAAAGTAATCAGCGACCAAGTAGGTTGCCCAACATATGCTCCCGATTTGGCTAAAGCCATCTTAACCATTGTTGACGCTTGGGAAAATGGGAATGCCCATAAAGGCATCTATCACTTCAGCAATAGTGGTGTTATTTCCTGGTTTGATTTTGCAGTTGCCATTAGGGATTTATCTTCTTTAAGTTGCCATGTTTTGGCCATACCCACTACTGAATATCCAACACCGGCAAAACGTCCAGCTTATTCTGTAATGGATACGAGTAGCATTGTGCAGGACTTTAATGTTGCTATTCCTGAATGGAAAGAAAGTTTGAAAATTTGTTTACGGCAATTGGCAAAGGCATAAATAAAAAGCCTCCTGAATTCAGGAGGCTTTTTATTTATAGTTTAACCAGTTTCTGTGTTATCCTTTCATTGTCCCAAACCAATGTAATTTGGTAATTGCCAGCTTTCAGGCTAGTGATATTGATAATTGATGATTGGTTTCCTTTCACTAAATCAATTTTGCCATTGCTGATCATCCTCCCAGAGATATCCGTAACAATAACCGCCGCTTTTGTAGCGATGGTTGAGTTAACGTTTAGCGTCAATATATCCTTCACAGGATTTGGGTAAACGCTGAAAGCATTGATACCAGTTCCCTTCAGGTTCACTGAAACAATGGTTGAGTACTTGAGGCTGCCATTTTTGTCCAGTTGCTTCAACCTGTAATAATTGACGCCGTCATAGGGTTGTGCATCTGTTAAGCCGTAACTATTTGTCGTTCCATTTTTTGCATTGATGGAATCCATTGCAAGGAATGAAACGCCATTGCTTGATTTTTCCACTACAAACATTTTGTTGTTTATTTCATTGGTCGTTTTCCAATGAAGGTTAACTGTTCTGTTACTGGTCAGCGAAGCATTGAACGATAGCAATGTTACAGGAACAGCAGCATCCTTTCTGTACCAGATAGGGGCAGTAATGGTCCTGTTTCCATTGATGGTAATGTCTGCATAATAATATCCTGTGGAACCAACAGCCAAAACGTTATCCGTGAATGATAGGACGTTGCCAGTTCCAATGGCCACTTGTACAGGCAATACACCATTGCCTGCAATGCCATACATAATTTTAATGGTTGGGACAGAAGATGGGCTTGTTGGATCCGTTGCATAAATGCTGATGGCTGGTGCGGTGGTACCGGAAAAAATACTCCCCATCAGCTGGTTGTTGATCGTAAAGTTTACCCTTGTATCGCAATCTTCCGTTGCATAAAAACGTCTCGCTTTCATGGCCGCATAAAAATTGCTGCTGTTTAATGTAGACGCTACTACAGCCAATCTATTATTGCTGCTCCTTCCAAAATTGGTGTAATGGGTGTCATGATCCATAAATGGTCCAATATGGTAACCTTTTGAAAGCATCTTATTATAGTAATCCAAATAACCCATGGCAGATGGAGGGTCATTGTAAGTAGTGCTGGTAGAAAAAGCTGGGCCACTGGCAACAGCGGAACCAATAACAGCACTATCGGCAGTCATGTTAAAAGCAGTGTTGGCCAAATTGTTATAGTCAGCAAAATCAGGATGTGCAAAAGAAGCAAATGCTGTACTCCCTGCATTGTTCAAATTATTGATAATTCTGAAAAGCCCATTGATTCCCGTTGTTTCAGGTGTTCCGATATAATCGCTTTTGGGAACGTAAATATTATAATTGTTGTTTTCCCAGCCAATTAACTGGTTGCTTCCATAAATCAGTACATGGCCACCATTGCTGATTACGCCATATTCCATTCCATACAATGCAAGGAAATTGGCAGTGGTGGCAGCAGCAGCTTGGTTCAAACCGGGCTGCCAGTTTACCAAGTGCATTCCTGCTTCTGAATGGTTGTGCTCAGAAATACCGAGGAAGTCCATGCACAAGGAATTTTTTGCGTAGGCATAATCATCTGCTGGTGTAAAGGTTGAATTATCCTTGTTGCCATCCGAATAATTGGAGTGTGCATGGAGTGTGCCAAAATAATAATTGTTCACTGCGGCGGCAGTGGTGGCGGTGGTGCCTGTCAATGGATTTGTTGCAAGATAAAAAGGACCGCTGCCTGTGCAATTGCTGTTCCTTGAAAAGACGAAATAATAGTACTGTGTGCTGCTGCTCAGGCCAGCATCAATAAAAGAAGTTGAAGCTGCGTTGGCAATGATTGTTCCATTTCCGAATGTATTGCCCACAGTATACGTTGTGCCATTTACTGGATTGCTGGATAATGTGGAAGATGTGCTTCTAACCACCAGATAGCCATCTGCTGTTGATGCAATGAAATAACCATTGATGGAATTGCTGCTGGCAGAAAGGTTCAATAAAGTTGGCTGTGCAGAAGGTGTGGCACATACTGGCAATGCGACTGTCGTAACTGGTGCAGTTAACGGCGAAGTTGAATTGTACACAGGCCCACCGTTGCAATTCTGGCTGTTTATCCCAAAGACAAAGAAATAATATTGTGTTCCACTGGTGAGGTTTGAAGAAGTGAAGGTTGTGCCTGTTGTTCTTGTAACAACACTTCCATTGCCCAATATATTGCCACCATTATAAGTGGTGCCATTATTCAAGGTGCCAGTAAAAGTTGGCGAAGTGGTTCTTACAATCAAATATTCATCGGTACTTGTTGCAGATGCGGTAAAGCTGCCCGAAATACTTGATATCGTGATATTGTTGAAAACCAAAGCTGTTGGCTGTGATGTTGGTGCTGCACATGGCAATGCTCCGGCCAATGTGGTTGCCGAACCATGCAATGGATTGGTTCCTGCATATAAAGGCCCACCTGTACATACATTGTTCATGGAGAAAACAAAGAAATGGTAAGTGGTGGAATTGGTCAACCCTGTTGCCGTAACCGTTGTTCCACTTGTTACTGCAATCACTGTCCCATCGCCCAAATTATCACCAATATTATAGATGGTATTGTTTACAGGGTTTGAACTTAGTGAACTGTTATTGCTCATCACCACCAAATAATTTTGCGGGGCAGGGGCCGCTGCAGTATAGGAAAATTGGATGGAATTATTAATAACTGTACCAGCAACAAATGCTGTGGGCTGTGCAGTAGGGACTACACATGATGTAGTTGGAACAGCAGTTATCTTTACATTGTCCAAATTAAGCCTGGGCCTTGAACCCGATGTGCCACCCGTTGCATTATAATAATAGAAACGTAAACGTGCGGTAGCCGAACCATTAAAGGAGGATGGCAAGGAAACATTGGTAATGCTTCCTGCGGTTGGGCTGTTGTTGGTAAAGTTCAGTACTTGTGCAGCAACAATCTCAGTAAAGGTTGTTCCATCAGTGGAACCGTATACCCTTAGGGTGCTGTTCCTATTGCCAGTATTGTTGTTGAGCGATGCCCAGTCAAAACTTAAAGTTCCAGCATTTACAGTGGTAAAATCCAAAAACAAATCCATGGCAATGGAAGACGTGTTGTCTGTTGCACCTGTTGAAAGGATAACCAATGATTGTGTACCCTTATAAATACCACCACTATAAATGGGCTGGCCACCGCTGCTCGAAGGTGTCTGGAAAAAATTGGATAGGGTGGTAATCCTTGTGGGATTGGGAATGGCAGGTGTTGTTGTAGTGGCATCAATTCCCTTCCATGCAGATGCACCTGTGCCCGCTGTAAAAGTCCCGTTGGTAGCAGCAAAGGTCCAGTTGCTGATGTCTGCAAAGGTTTCTGTGTACGTCAACCCACTTTGGGCCGATAAGTTAACAGGCGTTTGACTGTTCGCATTGAATACAAGGCAAAGGACTGCCCATATTGGCAAGAGTATTTTTTTCATTTATTGGGGAATTAAGCAAATGCGAATATCGTAAAAGAAAATGGGAGGGAGCTTTAAATTAAAATGAACAAACCCCGCAAAAATTGCAGGGTTTGTTTGTTGTTCCATAAGGATTCGAACCTTAAATGACTGGACCAAAACCAGTAGTGTTACCATTACACCATGGAACAATCCGGGTTCCATTATTTCTAATGGGTTGCAAAAATAAAGGCAGTATGGTAACTTGCCAAAAGTTTTTGTTTGTTTTTGAAATTTTTCTTGTCGTGAAATTTTTATCCTACTAAATGTAATTATCCCAGAAACGATTTTGGGACGAGGCAACACTAAGTACATGTTAAGCCATCTTTATTCCATATTGGGTTTGCGTTAAACTGATTGAGCTAAATTGCGTCTGTTGCTTGCGAAAACTAACTACCCGTAGATGAAAAAGATATTTTTACCCTTCTTGCTTTGTTGCTCATCCATTTTTGCACTGGCTCAGGATTTCTCAAATAAGGGAAAGGAGTTTTGGATAGCTTACCCAGCACATATTGACGGTACAGCATCAGTAATGGGCATTTACTTAACGGCAAGTGTAAACACAACTGCAACAATTCAGGTTGGGCCAACGACAACACTCAATGTTGCCATTACAGCCAATCAGGTAACTAAGGTGTTTTTGGGCACAGGAACCGGAAATCAAGCTGCCAATGCAGGAGTTTATTTGAGTACTGCTGATGGCATAACAGTAAATGCTGCAATAAAAATTGTATCGGTTGCCCCCATTGTTGTTTACTCCCACATTATTAATAGTGCAAGAAGTGGGGCGACGCTGGTATTGCCTACTCCTGTTTTAGGTACGGAATATATATTGCCAAGTTATCAAAGCAATACAACAAGTGGAACAAATGGTGGAAGGGGGGAATTTGCAATAGTGGCCACTCAGCCAAATACTACAGTGGAAATAATCCCATCAGTTGCAGGCTTTGGTAATTCCAGGGCAGCTGGAGTGCCATATCAAATCACATTGGTTAATGCAGGAGACTGTTACCAATTGCAAAGTGTGAATTTGGGGGACATCTCTGGAACAACAGTAAAGTCCATATCCACAGGAACTGGAGGATGCAAGCCCATCGCTGTCTTTTCAGCTACACCATGGAGTGCGTTTGATTGTGGAGGTGCCAGTGGTGGGGATAATTTATACCAACAGGTTTTTCCAACAAGGTCATGGGGCAAACAATTTGTAACTGCACCATTTATTTACAGGAACTATACCATTTATCGAATCTACGTTTTGGATGCAACTACACAGGTTCAATACACCATTAATGGCGTTACCACAACCATTTCGACATCTTCCCTTAATACAACGGGGAAATTTTATCAAGTAAGTTCAGCAAGCCCAGTTCTGATTAATGCCAATAAAGCCATAATGGTTACGCAGTATATCACTTCACAGAATTGCAATACTGGATGTGCTACTGGCTCCACAACAAATGCATGTATGGCAGACCCCGAAATGGTCATATTGAATCCTGTTGAGCAAACATTAAAGGACGTTACCTTTTTCTCTGCACATGCCAATTTCGTTCCCACTGGTCAAACACAAATTAAGACCCACTATGTAAATATCATCATCAATAAAAATTTCAAGAACACTGTAAAAATTGATGGTGCAAATCCTGCTGGAACCTTTATTGATATACCAAGCAGCAACTACGCTTATTTGCAGGAAGACTTAAGTATATCGTCTGCAACCAATCCAATACATAGGGTAACAGCAGATTCAAGTTTTTCAGCAATTGTTTATGGCTATGGACAGGTAGAATCCTATGGATACAATGGTGGGACAAACGTCATTGACCTATATCAATATATTACATTGCAAAATCAATACGCATCTGTAAACTTTCCTGCTACATGCAAGGGAACGCCATTTAAGTTCTCAATTACACTTCCATATCAACCCATAAAACTCAAATGGGATTTTAATCAGAATCCCAATCTTACGCCACACGATTCTGTAGTTATTTATCCCCCAACTGGTTCCACATTTATTAACTATGATAGTAGCTTTGTAAAAGATGGCAAGACGCTGTATGTTTATAAACTTACACAGGATTATATTTTCTCTACAGCAGGGACTTATACAGTGAATGTAATTGCCAATAACCCTACATCAGATGGATGCAGTGGCGAACAATTAATAAGTTACGATGTAACCGTTTACGACAAGCCTATTCCGGATTTTACTTTCACACACACAGGCTGTGTTAGCTACCCTGTTAATTTTTCCGATTTAACCAATGGGCTAGGAAGGCCAACCGCTAAATGGAAATGGGAATTTGGCGACGCAGGCATAGATAGCGTAAAGAACCCTGTACATCTTTATTCGTCCGCTGGAACGGGCTCGTACAATGTACACATGACTTCCTATACAGACATAGGCTGCATTTCGGATACTATTAAAGCAATCCCCATCAGTTCTGTTCCTGTTGCAAAGTTTGGCGTTAGCGACACTTCCTGTGCAGACAAAACGATTGTGTTTTCAGATTCATCAATTATAGATGTGGGTACAATAGTAAAATGGTATTGGGATTATGGCAACGGTAAAAAAGATACGCTTTCAACGAATGCCAACACTTCCCAAACATATAATTCAACCGGTCCTTATACTATCACATTAAAAGTGCAAAGCAGTACTGGCTGCATGTCCACCGTTTATTCAAAAACAGTAACGGTAAGGCCAAACCCGGTTGCTGACTTCAGTCTGCCCATTGTTTGCCTGCCTGTTGGTGCAGCACAGTTCACCAACCTGACTACGATAAGCGACGGAACTATTGGCACAGTCACTTATGCATGGAATTTTGGTGATGCCAGCAGTGCATCGACAGCAACCAATGCCCTGCACAATTATACAGCTACTGGGCCATTCACCGTTAAGCTAACTGCTACTTCACAATATGGCTGCATCAAGGATTCTTCCAAAATATTGAGTACTATATATGCAGCCCCCGTATCAAGTTTTACCGTTTCATCAGAAGTTTGTTTAAGGGACAGCACTGTGTTTACGGATGCAAGCAATCCCGGTACTGGCAACACGATTACCAATTGGTATTGGAACAGGAACTTTACTGGCGGTACTCCTTATGTGGACACGGTTCAAAACTTCAAGTACCGTTACGGTTCTGCCGGAACTTACATCGTAAAAATGTATTACAAAACAGATAAGGGCTGTATCAGCGATACCATGTCCAAAACAACGGTGGTGAATCTTTTACCTACTCCTGCTTTTATTAACTCTACACCTTTATGCGAATCAAGGGATGTGGGATTTACTTCCCAATCAGTTCCCAATGCGGGCAATATTGTAAGGTGGAATTGGAATATGGGCAATGCAGTAACCCATGATTTTTCTGCAAGTACACCATTCAATGAAAACTATGCAACCTATGCAAATTATATGGTGAAGCATATGGTGGAAACAAATAAAGGCTGCAAGAGCGATACCCTCACCCAAACAATAACCATCCATCCATTGCCGCAAGTAGGTTATATCCTGCCAGAAGTTTGTCTGGCAGATGCTGCTGCTGTGTTTACTGATACGTCAAAAATTGCAGACAATTCCGAAAGCCAGTTCACTTATTTATGGACCTTCAATGCTGGTACGCCAGCAATTGTTCCGGGACCAACACCTGCTTCTTCAACCATAAAAAATGGCTCTGCCAAATACAACAGGGCAGACAATTACAGCGTATCCTTAAAAGTAACATCAAAAGATGGCTGTATGGTTGAATCGGTAAAAGCCTTCACAGTGAACGGTTCCATACCTGTAGCTGATTTCACAGTGCTGAGCCCAACTGCTCTTTGCAGCAATATTGCTGTACAGGTTCAGGACAAGTCAACAGTGGACTTTGGTTCAATAACCAAAGTGGAAATCTATTGGGACTATATAAACAACCCAACGGTTAAGTTCACAGAAAACAATCCAACCAGCAACCAGGTTTACTCAAATCTCTACACGGATTTTCAGCAACCAGCCACCAAAACATTTACCATCAGGTTTGTTGCCTATTCAGGTGGCACCTGTGCAAGCATCAAAACAGGAACGGTCACTTTGAATGCCAGTCCCAAAGTTCAGTTTGTAACCATGCCGGGTATCTGCCTTGACGGAGCAGCAAGACAAATTGCACAGGCAACTGAAACAGGTGGCGTGGCAGGAGCCTCCCCGGCATCAATGTATTATGGAACAGGTGTTAGCAGTTCTGGATTGTTTAATCCTGCAATAGCAGGGGTTGGAATATTTCCTATAAAGTATGTGTACACTTCCAATATGGGCTGTCAGGATTCCGCTACCAAGAGCATAACCGTATGGCCTTCACCAATAGCGAACTTTGGTTTCAGTTCACCAACCTGCGAAAAGAATGACATTACGTTTAGCGATAAATCCATTGCGAATTTCAGCAAGATTGTGAAATGGGAATGGGACTTTGGCAACAGCACTACACTGGTTAGGAACAACGCCAATCCTTTCAACAAGCAGTACCCTTCCGCAAACACTTATAATGTCACGTTGAAAGTAACCACAGACAGTGGGTGCAGTAGTCCAATAAAACCCAAACCAGTTAAAGTAAACTACTTGCCAATTGTTGATTTTTCCTTGCCGGAGATTTGCCTGCCCGATGGCAATGGGCAATTCAACAACCTGTCCACCATTCCTGACGGCTCGGAAGGATTGTTCAGTTTCCGTTGGAATTTTGCTGACCCGAACGACCCCAATCCTTCCAACACCACACTTAAAAACCCAACGCATAAATACACCGCTTTGGCTCCTTCAGGTGGTTATCCAATAAAATTGAAAGTAACGAGTAAAGACGGTTGCGTCGATTCATTGGCAAAACCCTTCAATAAAATATATCCCCAACCAAAAGCAAACTTTGGTATTGCACCAACCAGCAAGGAAATCTGTTTGGGCGATACACTATTCTTTAATGATTTGAGCAATGGCATGACCAGTGCACCCAATCAGTGGAACTGGAATTTTGGTGACGGCAAAACCTCTTCCTACCAAAATCCTTACAGGGTATATGCAGATTCGGGAACCTTTGCAGTCAAGTTGTTTGTACTCAATAATCAAGGTTGCGTAAGTTACACCTTAACTGATGCTGTTACCGTTCACCCCTATCCAATAATTGATGCAGGTCCAGATTTATTTGTGCTGGAAGGCGGCACTGTGCAAATCAAGACCAGCTATTATGCAACAAACCCATCGTTTTTATGGTCTCCACCAACGTATCTTAATAGTGACACTTTACCCAGACCGAATAGCTCGCCTGCTGTTGATATAACATACATGGTTAAGCTTACAGGAATTGGTGGATGCAGCGATACGTCCAGTTTACATATCAAGGTATTGAGAAGCCCCATTATTCCAAATGCTTTTTCGCCCAATGGGGATAGGGTAAATGATACTTGGCATATTGAATACCTTGAAAGCTATCCCGGTGCAACGGTGGAAATATTTGACAGGGGAGGAAGGGCAGTGTTCAAGTCATTTAATTACGCAATAGAGTGGGATGGAACAATTAATGGAAAGGCTTTGCCAGTTGGAACATACTATTATATTATCAACCCGAAAAATGGAAGGAGCCTGTTGAGCGGCTCCGTAACAATCCTTAAATAAAAAAGTTACGCCAAAAAGAGAAAATTTTTAACCAAAGGGAACATTAGTACCATCGTAATGATGTTTCCACTATTTTTGAGAACATGAAAGTGAAGAAACTATTAGCAGCTGTTTTGATTTGCAGTGCACTAACAGCCTCAGCCCAACAACGACCGTACTACACGCAGTACATCATGAACAATTTTATAGTTAATCCAGCCATGGCGGGAATAGAAAACTATACAGATGTGAAATTAAGCCACCGTGCACAATGGGTTGGTTTGGATGGTGCACCTGTAACCACCTACTTCACCATTCACGCACCTTTGAAAAAGAGTGAATACGATAGGGAAACAGCTACGTCATTCCATAGAGCTGGTTTCAACCCGAGGGGGGAAGCCTATTGGCAGGAGTACACCGCTCCTGAAAACCATGGCGGTGTAGGGATGACCATTATTAATGACAGAACAGGCCCAATAAACAATTTTGCTGCCACTGCTACGTATGCCTACCATATTGGTATTGGTCCACACACATCATTGAGTGCGGGTCTTAGTGCAGGTGTGAGCAACATGCGTTTGGATGCCAATAAGATACAATTCAAGGATCCCAATGATAAAGCTTTGGTTAATGCCAACGGTTATTTAAACAGCGTGAAACCGGACATCAGTTTTGGTCTTTGGTTGTATGACAGGGACTATTTTATTGGATTGGCTGCACAGCAAATTGTGCCACAAAAAATGAGCTATGATGGTGGGATGAATACTTTTGAACATACCACAGGTAAATTGGTACCCCACATGTTCCTAAGTGCTGGTTACCGTTTTTTCCTTAGCGATGACGTATCCATGCTTCCATCTACCACCTTGCGTTATGTAAGTCCATTGCCATTGGGCTTTGACATAAACACCAAATTCCAGTATCAGGATCTAGTTTGGGTTGGTGGCTCTTACCGTTACCAAGACGGTTATTCAGCAATGCTTGGAGTGAATATCAGCAGCACGGTTAATGTGGGTTATTCGTACGATTTCACCACTTCAAGATTGAACACCGTAAGTAAGGGGTCACATGAAATAGTGATTGGTTTCCAGCTTGGTAACAAGTATGGCGACTGGTGTCCTCGTAACACTTATTAATACCTATTTAAAATAGCTAGCAAAGGCCCGGAGAAAAATCTTTCTTCGGGCTTTTTATTTCAATGAATTCGCGGGTTTTATTTCGATTTGCGAAGTATCCTTTACCAACGGTTTCAACCAATCAATAAAATCCGCTTATTTCGTATCCAGATACAAAGCATGGAAATACATTGCACACATGTTCCTTACGAACAGACAGGATCCTTCTCCAAAATTGTGATTGATTACCTCAGTCAAAACGAACAGCTTAAACCTTTTTACCAGCACCCGGTTTCTTTGGAAGGTATAAAGGCCTCCATTAAGGCTAGGCAATCATTCAATACCAATAGGCCATTACTGGTAACCGAACTTACAAAGCAGTACAGTAGCCTACCATTATCGTTCAAGCAGCAGGTGAATATACAATTGCTGCTCAGTGGGAATACTTTTACCATCACCACTGCACACCAGCCCAATATTTTCACTGGTCCATTGTACTTTATCTATAAAATCATCCACGCTATAAAAATGGCTGATGATTTAAAAGTGCAATTGCCCGAATATGATTTTGTACCCGTCTATTACATGGGCAGTGAAGACGCAGATTTAGATGAACTTGGCCATATAAGCTTGAATGGGGAAAAGCTCGTTTGGCAAACCAACCAAACAGGTGCTGTCGGTAGGATGAAAGTGGACAAGGCATTATTGGGACTAATTGATGCCATACATGGACAAATTGGTGTGCAACCGTTTGGAGTTGAACTTACCGGACTTTTTAAGAAATGCTACATACAGGGAAAGACTATTCAGCAAGCAACCTTGGAACTGGTAAATGAACTGTTTACGGATTTTGGCCTACTCATTATTGTTCCGGATAATGTGGAACTGAAAAGGAGTTTTATCCCAATTATTCAAAAAGAAATAGAGGAACAGTTTTCACATAAAGCTGTGGAAGAAACAATTGCAGGTTTAAGCGAGCATTATAAAGTGCAGGCAGGGGGTAGGGATTTAAACCTGTTTTATTTAATTAATGATAAAAGGGAACGTATTGAATTAGAGGGACTTAATTATACAGTTCCAACTTTAAAATTATTATTTACCAAAACCGAATTGTTGGAGGAATTAGCCCAATTCCCTGAACGTTTCAGTGCCAATGTTATATTGAGAGGTGTATTTCAGGAAACTATCCTGCCGAATATTGCCTTTATCGGCGGTGGTGGGGAATTAGCGTACTGGTTAGGGCTTAAAAAAGTGTTTGAAACAGCCAATGTACCATATCCGATGTTAGTGTTACGGAATTCATTTTTGTTAGTTAATGAAAAATATAAACAACTGGTTATCAAATTAAATTTACAGTACGGCGATATTTTTACTACTGAATTTGAGTTATTAAATAAGTTGGTTAAAAATGAATCTGCTAACCAACTTTCCTTGACCAATGAAACAGCTGAATTGAATAACTTTTACGAGACCCTTGCAGCTACTGCAAAAAAGGTGGACAGCACATTGGCTGTGCACACGGAAGCTTTAAAACTCAACGCCCTTAAAAAAATAAACGTCTTAGAAAAGAAAATGCTGAAAGCAGAGAAAAGAAAATTTTCAGAACGTCAAAAGCAGGTTCAAAGTTTAAAGGCTGCACTTTTCCCAAATAATAACCTCCAGGAAAGGGTAGAGAACTTTGCTACTTATTACGCTACGTCAAGCAAACAATGGCTGTATGAAATAAAAAATGCTTCTTTATCGTTGGATCCTGCCTTCACCATTATCGAACAACCCTAGCCCTAGCGTCAAGGGCATTAATTAACGTGAGTTGCTAGCTAAATCTAGTACTGTCTCCATAGTAAGCAAGCAATGTACTTGATATTTAAGGGAAGTATGAACAGGGATTCGACTGTCTTTAATCAATTTGCCGACTTTTGGCGTTCTTGAGCAGTTTAGGCTAATTTAAATGCCAACCTGACTTTATTTACCAACTTTCAGGGAACCTGAAAAAATGTAATGAAAAAAATGTAATGATTTTTTCATTACATTTTTTCAGCAAGAAAATTTCTGATTTTACAGGAAGCCAATTCAATCCATAGGTACAAAGCTGATTTCCTTGCTCAGTGAAGTTGGTATTGTTCATCGCAATTGGTCGGCAATTGCAGATAACCTTTTTGAAAAAGGCTTGAACTCCCAATCATTTTCAGTTTCTTCCTTTTGTGCTGCCCTTTAATTAACTAGCTACTTGCGTTAATTACCAAATCATATTGTTGTGTTCAAATCCATTGCTTTTCTCCAAGCAATGGATTGTGTTTGGATTAAAATCACATTTCAAAATCATGCTGACCTATGCTCGGCTGCTTAATTCATAGCAGTGTTAGCAATCCATTTAATTATGCAGCGTTTTTTTCTGATATGGCATAAATGAAGCCGGAATGAAAAAAAATATGTCATGCCTGACATATTATGATGTGACATAAATAAAATTTATGCAAAAGAAAATATGTCATGCGTAACATATTTTACAGACTTTTTTTAAAGCTTTTTAAATTGATTTTATCATAAGACCCGCAATAAAATCAACCAACTATCAATGACTAAAAATTTTTCAAAAAAACATTCATAAAAAAACATTTCAGTATCAAAACTTTCTGCATAAATTAGTGGGATAAAAACTTATACTTTATGAAGAAAACATTTTTACCCGCACTACTGTTATCAGCTTTATTATTTAACCAGGCAACTGCCCAAAGCAACAATGCCTTTGCAATTACCAGTGAATCGAAAGGTTCCTACAACTGGACCATTGTAAGGGAAATTGATTTGGCAACTGGTGATGTTATCAGGACACTCTACAATCCTGCTGACAACAAAGCTGTTGTTTATGAAGCTGCTATTGGTAGCAAGCTTTCAAACAATGTAAATGCTCCATCACCTACCTATTCCGGTGTTGCTGCTTCTGCTTATGATTCAAAGCACAACCGTTTGTACTTCTCACAAATGTGGATGAACGAACTGCGTTATTTTGATTTGAACAGTAACGAAACAAAAGTTGTAATTAATAACGACAAGAATTTTTCCACTGGTACAAGAACCGATGAAAGCAATGTTCTTACAAGGATGACCTTTGCCGCAGATGGCAATGGGTATGCTTTGACCAATGATGGCAATCAACTAATCCGTTTCACCACTGGCGACCAACCTGTAGTAACAAACTTGGGTGCTTTGGTTGACAGCAAAAACAACAATGGTATTGGTGTACATAATCAATGCACAAGTTGGGGCGGTGACATGATTGCTGACGTATATGGCAATCTATATTTGATTACTTATAAGAGTCACGTTTTTAAAATCAATATCCAAACAAGGATTGCTGAATACATTGGTGCCGTTAAGAACCTTCCTACAACCTTCACCACTAATGGTGCTGCTGTTGATGCAAATGGTGATGTATTTATTAGCAGTGCAGTAAATGCAGAAAACTATTACAAGGTTAACCTCTCCACTTTGGATGCAACATTGATTGACAGGAAAGGTGGTGTTATCAATAATACGTCTGACCTTGCCAATGCCAACCTTGCTTACAGGGATACAAAAGCAACACCTGCAGTTGCTGCAGAAGTTACGGGAAACAATGCAGTGAGCATCTATCCAAACCCTGCTATCAACAAAACATTTACTGTGCAGTTCCAAAAAGTTCCTACTGGTACTTATACAGTGGAATTGAATGATGCCAATGGCAGAAAAGTGATTGCTCAAAATGTTATTGTAAAAGGCTTGCAGAACGAAAAAATAAACCTTCCTAAAGGTGCTGCTGCTGGTTTGTACATGATTAAAATAACCAGCACTGCTGGCAAAACTGTTTACAACGATAAAGTAGTGGTACAATAAAAAGCTTAGTTGGTAAGAATGATAGCCCTATCTGTTCAATCAGATGGGGCTTTTTATTTGTTCAATCGGGAGCAGTGATTTAACGGATAAGAATTAATTGTTAACAACTTCCTTGTTTTGAAAATGGTTGTTTATGCAAACCCTATTATCTTTCGTGTATGGATAACCGATATTCAACGTTGCAGATACTCCATGAAATTGTAAAGAAACAGTCACACCCCACACAATATATGTGTACACCGAGGGAGATGGTATTGCATTCAACATTTGATTGGGACCTGATTAATAAACACCTGAAACTGCTGCAGGAAGATGCAATGGTAATAATGACCCATACAGACTCACCTTATTTTTCCATTACAGAAAAAGGTATATCGTTCCTTGATCAGTTGCCAGCATTTGAGCAACGTGAAATGGCCCCTTCACTTTTTTTCAAGCCAGAAGAAGAGAATACATCAACACCTTTATAGTACACTCCACAGCGAAACTTTCATTGTCACACTAGAACTTTCGAAGCCTGCCCGTCCGTTCAGGCGGGTGTGATTGCTGAAACTTTTCCGTAAACCAGCTTTCTAGGGCTGCCATTGACAAATAGATTAAGTGATGGATAACCATTTGCAAGCAAATGATTTTTATTTACCACCAAGACACATAGACACAAAGGAAAAAGCGAAGCTTTTCTTTTTAATGTTAACCGGGAACTTACCTACCGGCAGGCAGGGTAAATAAGACGGGAAAAGAAAGCCACAGCTTACTGTCTTCTATACTTCCCGGTTAAAGTAATGTGGCGAAGACGCATTCAATTTGTGCCTTGGTGTCCCTTCCTAACGTCCGTTCATATCGGTACGAATGGAGCGGGTAGGTACAATGTATTGCTTGCGAAGCAAACATTGGTTACTCAGGTTGACAGTAGATAGATGGAGGGTTATTTTTTTGCCTTTTTCCTTTCACTGCTTTCCCTTTCAAAAACTTCCGCAGGTAGCATGATGGTTTCAAAGTCAGTGGTGGCACGTTTGGCCTCAATCATTTTAATAAGCAGCTCTGCCGCTATCCTGCCCATTTCAAACGCAGGCTGCCTAACAACAGATAAAGATGGGGAAAGCAATTCAGTCAAGTCCAAATTGCTGAAACCGACTACAGCAATATCTTCAGGGATGGTTATTTTTTTCGCCTTGCAATACCTCATGCAGTTGGTCGTAAGCTTGTCTGCGGATGCAAAAACAGCATCCGGCTTCTGCTTCATTTTCAACAGCTTGTTCATGGCATCCTCCACCTCTTCATATATCATTCCACCATGAAGGCATTGTTTCACCAACGTTTCATCGTACTCAATTTTGCTGTCTTCTAAAGCCTTCCTGTAACCAGCCAAGCGTTCCTTGGTAATTGACAGGTATTCCGAATTGGACAAGTGCCCAATCCTTTTGTAGCCATTTTTTATAAGGTGGTTGGTTGCATCGTATGCCCCCTTAAAATTATCAACGATTACTTTATGTGTTTCCATTCCTTCCACTACACGGTCAAAGCAAACAATGTGCATGCCCCTGTCGTTAAGGTCTGTTATATGGGTAAAATCCTTTGTTTCGGTAGATACGGAAAGCAGGCATCCATCCACGCTTCTTGATGAAAGGAACTGAAGGCTGGATATTTCCTTTTCATAACTTTCGTGTGATTGTGTAATAATAACATTGTACCCCCTACTATGTGCCACGGATTCTATACCATTAATGGCCTGTGAAAAAAAACTGTTGGCTATTTCACTTACTACAATGCCAATGGAACGGCTCCTCTTTTCTTTTAGACTAAGTGCAATGGGATTGGGACGGTAATTTATTTCCTTGGCATATTCCAAAACAACCTTCTTTGTTTCGGGACTAATTTCATAACTGTCACGTAGGGCACGGCTAACAGTTGATGTGGAGAGACCCAGGGCTTTGGCAATGTCTTTTATAGTAACGGCTTCAAATTTCATTCAGCAATTTTCTTTTCAGCAAGATTAGTAAATTACACTTTTAAGAAGGCATTCTTAGTATTTGCCCACCAAAATTTATCAGGTGTTAAAAATACATAAAAAAGCATCGTTCTCGGAAACGATTGCGTAAAAAAACAATTGCAATCGGCTATCTCTTAGTGAATATCTAAGTAGCATTGTTCATGGTAAGGATGAACTTTTCATCCCGTATAACCATTTGTACAATATTATGAAACGATTCTGCCTCCGCATAACAGGCTTATGTATTTTCTCTGTGTCTCTATTGCACACTGTATCCGCACAGAAACTACCTACTGTGCAACAAGCAAAATTCAGGAAGGACACTTTTAATATAAAAAAATATGGGGCTGTAGCAGATGGCATAACGTTGAATACAGATGCTATCAACAAAGCCATTGATGCCTGCAACAAAAAAGGTGGCGGTGTTGTTTTGGTGCCTAGTGGCCTATGGCTAACAGGGCCTGTGGTTGTAAAGAGCAATGTTAACCTACATATAGTTAGGGATGCAGTATTGCAGTTTACGTCAGACTTTAATCAGTATGCCCTGGTGAAAACCAATTGGGAAGGATTGCCGGCCTACCGCAACCAATCACCCATCTCTGCAACCAATGCAACCAATATTGCCATAACTGGGACAGGTGTGATTGATGGGAATGGTGATTTTTGGAGAATGGTGAAGAAAGACAAGCTGACTGAAAGCCAGTGGAAAATAAAATTGCAAAGTGGTGGCGTGTTGAGTGAAGACAAGAAAACATGGTACCCTTCTGCAAAATCATTCAAAGGTAGCAAAGCTAAAAATGCTGGTGTTATTACTGCAGGTGTTGCCCAAAAAGATGTGGAAGAATACAAGGATTTCCTCCGTCCGAACTTGGTTGTTTTAACTAAGTGCAAAAAAGTTTTATTGGAAGGGGTAACCTTCCAGAATTCACCTGCTTGGAATTTGCATCCATTAATGTGTGAGGACCTAACAGTAAGGAATGTATTTGTAAGGAATCCTTGGTATGCACAAAATGGCGATGGGATAGATATTGAAAGCTGTAAGAACTTTATAGTGGAGAACAGCACTTTTGATGTGGGTGATGATGGAATCTGCATAAAGAGTGGGCGTGATGCGGAAGGCCGCAAACGTGCCATGCCAACAGAAAATGGCATTATTAGAAATTGTATTGTTTACCATGCACATGGCGGCTTTGTAATTGGAAGTGAAATGAGTGGCGGTGCAAGGAATTTGTACGTAAACAATTGCACTTTTATCGGAACTGATATCGGTCTACGTTTCAAAACCACTAGGGGGCGTGGCGGCATAGTGGAGAAAATATACATTGATGGCATACGAATGAAGGACATTCCGGGGGAAGCCATCTTATTTGACATGTACTATATGGCGAAGGATCCAGTGCCGTTGTCTGGTGAAAAACGTGAGCCGCCTGTTGCCGAATTCAAAACTGTTGATGAAAGCACACCTGTATTCAAGGATTTTTATGTGAAGAATGTGGTTTGCACCGATGCGGAGAAAGCCATCTTCATTCGTGGCATTCCTGAAATGCACATCAAGAATATCAATTTGGAAAACATGGTGATGCAGGCCAATAACGGTATCGATATACAGGAAGCAACAGGCGTGAACATCAAGAATGTTCATGTGGTTACCAAAGAAAGCAACCCTGTTATTTATGTGTTGAACAGTGACAATATCGTATTTGATAAAATCAAGTACAATGATACAGCTACCTTGTTGTTACAAGTGCATGGGGACAGGAGCGGTGTAGTAAAAATATTGAATACAGATGCCAGTAAAGCCAAGAAAAAACTGGAAGTAGGTTTTGGTGCAAAGGAAAATTTAGTGGAATTTAAATAGCGGGTTAATTTTCGTAAGTGCATGATTACACAGAATAGTTTGTGCCTATTTTTATCGTTTGAACATTTATTCTGTCACATTGCTTACAAATTTAAAACCATAAGATGAGAAAAAACATTGCGATACTCTGTTTATTGTTTGTTGTTGCTACCAATGCCCAGACACCGGGTGAGCGTTTGGCAAAGACTGCCATGACCATTTGGAAGGATTCTGTATTCAGCAAATGGAGTTATGATATGGGCGTGGTACTAAAAGGCATGGAAGCCAATTGGTATAGGACAGGAGAGGCGAAATATTTCGACTATATACAGAAGCAGATGGATTTTTATGTGCAGAATGATGGCAGCATAAGAACCTACAAACCTGATGAGTTCAATATAGACCATATCAATAATGGTAAACTTGTTTTGCTACTCTACCGGGTAACTGAAAAAGAGAAATACTGGAAAGCGGCACAGTTGCTCCGAAACCAATTGCTGCATCACCCGAGAACCAATGAGGGGGGCTTTTGGCACAAGAAAATTTATCCATACCAAATGTGGCTGGATGGCTTGTACATGGGCGAACCTTTTTATACAGAATATGCTTTGGTTGCACATGAGGACACAGCTTTCAATGATGTGGCCAACCAGTTTATCTGGATGGAAAAACATGCAAGAGATGAAAAAACTGGCTTGTTGTACCATGCTTGGGATGAAAGCAAGCAGCAGCAATGGGCAAATAAAACAACAGGTACTTCTCCCTTGTTTTGGGCAAGGGCAATGGGCTGGTATGCAACGGCCTTAATTGATGCATTGGAATACTTTCCTGAAAGCCATCCAAAGAGAAAGGAACTGATTGCCATTCTGAACCGTTTGGTTATTGCTGTTGAAAAACAGCAGGACAAGGAAACAGGTTTATGGAAGGACATTTTGAATTATGATGGTCCGGGCAAGGAGAAGAATTACTTTGAAGCTTCTGCCTCTTCACAATTTACCTATGCCATTGCCAAAGGCGTAAGGAAAGGTTATCTGCCCCCTGCAAAAATTAATATAGCTAAAAGGGCGTATGATGGAATGGTTAAAACATTCATCAAAGAAGAAAATGGGCAGACAAATTTGCATGGTACCGTAAGCGTAAGTGGATTGGGTGGCAAACCGTATAGGGATGGCAGTTTTGATTACTATATGAGTGAAAAGGTGGTAGTGAATGATGCTAAGGGCGTAGGTGCCTTTTTATTGGCTGCCAATGAAATGGACCTCTTGGCCAATGTTAATATAGGTAAGGGCAAAACAGTTTTGCTGGATAACTATTTCAATTCGGAAAAGAAAAAAGACATCACAGGTCAGGAAAAGTATTGGCATTACAAATGGGACGAAAAAAGTAACGGTGGTTTCTCACTATTGGGAGAGATTTTCAATAGCTACAGTGTTCAAACAAAAACGTTATCTGCTGCACCTACTGCTGCCAACTTAAAAGGAGCAAACATTTATGTGATTGTGGATGCAGATAATGTGGCTGATAACCCAACGCCAAACTTTGTGGCACCCAAAGATGTGGATGCAGTATATAATTGGGTAAAGGGGGGTGGCGTATTGGTTGTGTTCCATAATGACAAACCCAATGCAGAATTTGAACACTTCAATAAATTGACAGAAAAATTCGGTATCCACTTGAATGAAGACAGCAGGAATCATGTGGAGAAAAACCAGTACGAACAGGGAGCCTTGTTTATAAATGAAGGCAATGAAATCTTCAAAACAGCCAAGAAAGTTTATTTAAAAGAAATTTCAACCTTGAAACTGAGCGGAACTGCCAAAGCGGTTTATACCGATAAAGGCGACAATATCATGGCTGTTGCTAAAGTTGGTAAAGGAACAGTGTTTGTTGTGGGGGACCCTTGGTTGTACGATGAATATACTGATGGTAGGAAATTGCCTGCAGATTTTGACAACTTCAAGGCTGCAAATGACTTGGTGAAATGGTGCATAGCACAGATAAAAAAGTAGCATGAAGAAAGTGAAGTTGATATGGTGTGTGTGTTTGGGCATAGTAGCTCTTTTACATAATGTATCTGCACAGGACTTGGTAGCAACCAACATGCTAGTCTTCCAACAGAAGAACGGTGGTTGGCCAAAACACTTGTCAGGAAAATCAGTGGATTACTATAGGAAGTATTCCGATGAGGAGAAGGCTTTTGTCAAACGTGAACTGGACAATAAAGACGCAACGATAGACAATAAGGCGACCACCAAAGAAATAAGATACCTGCTTAAACAGTATAAAGCAGAGCCCAACCCAGCATATTTAAAGGCTGCTGAAAATGGTATTAGATATTTGCTGGATGCACAGTACAAAAATGGTGGATGGCCCCAATATTATCCTGACTTAAGTTCTTACAGGCATGAGATTACTTACAATGATGATGCAATGATTAATGCACTCAATGTATTGTATGATGTGACAAAAAAAACTGGTGATTTTGCTGTGGTTGATTCAACATTGATTCAAAAATCTGAGAGAGCCATTCAAAAAGGCATTCAATGTATTTTGAAAACACAGATTAAAGTAAAGAAGAAACTGACTGCATGGTGTGCACAGTATGATGAAAACAGCTTGCAACCAGCCATGGCAAGAAAGTTTGAACTAGAATCCATCAGTGGCAGTGAAAGTGTTGGTATTGTTAGGTTCTTAATGAAAATTGAAAATCCTTCTACCGAAGTGAAGAATGCTATCACCAGTGCGATGGAGTGGTTTGAGAAATCGAAGATTGTTGGTTTCAAAATGGCAGATGTTGATGCACCATCATTGCCCAAAGGAAGGGACAGGGTGCTTGTTGCAGATGCCCAAAGTGTTACTTGGGCAAGGTTCTATGATATAGATACCAATGAACCTTTTTTCTGTGGCCGTGATACCATTAAACGTTGGAAGCTATCTGAAATTGAACATGAAAGAAGGATAGGTTACGCTTGGTATGGCACATGGCCAAAGGACTTGTTGGAAAAGGATTATCCAGCTTGGTTGAAGAGGAACGGTTAATAAAATAGTACAGTTAAACAGTAATAAGTGCAGGGTAATTCAAGGAAAATAAAAGTTAATTTGTTATCGTTATGCTTGCTTGTTTTTCTTTTTGCCAATGCCCAGCAAAGAATAATAGTTGATGCAAATGGAAAAGGGAACTTCAGGAGCATTCAGGAAGCGGTCAATAGTTTGAGTTCTACATCTGAAACAGCAAGAATTATTTTTATTAAGAAGGGAATTTATCAAGAGAAGGTTTTTATTGAGAAGAGTAATATCATTTTAGAAGGGGAGGATAAGAGACAAACGGTTCTTTCACAGGCCATCGCAAGGGATGAATGGCGTTGCAGCAATAATGATGATTGGGGTGTTGCAACCCTTAACCTAAAGGGCAGTGACATCACTTTAAAAAACATGACCATTACCAATAGCTATGGTTTTGATCATGATTCAGCAATAACCATTGCATGTGCAAACGATACCGCCAAGCATGAAAAGAAGGTGAGAAAGGATGGGCACCAAATGGCATTGCGTTCTTTTAGCACCACAAGGTTAAAAGTTATTAATTGCGTTTTGAAAGCTTTTGGTGGTGATACTGTTAGCCCTTGGAATGTGGAAGCAGGTATGTTCTATTTCAAGGACTGCACCATGGAAGGCGGCGTCGATTTTTATTGCCCAAGGGGTTGGGCCTATGCGGAGAACTGCAAGTTTATTTCCCATACTGGACCAGCAGCCATTTGGCATGATGGAAGTAAGTATGAAGATTCAAAAACAGTATTGAGGAATTGTTCTTTCGAAGGATATGAAGGGTTTAAATTAGGCCGTTATCATAAGGACGCACAGTTTTATTTGATAAATTGTTCGTTTGCAAAAGAGATGGCAGACCAGCCTATTTACATTGTTCCAGTAAAAAGCAATGTAATTCAATGGGGAGAACGGATTTATTATTTCAACTGCCACAGGAATGGTGGTGATTATAAATGGTTCGCAGACAATCTGGAAAAAGCAAAAGGAAGTCCAGAAGCAAGTAGTATAAACGAACACTGGGTTTTTGGAAGCAAATGGAATCCGTTAAAGATTGAATTAATGCCACACTAGGCAATCGAAGTGTGGCGACAAAATAAATTACAAATAGAAAACGAAGGAGTAACAACTGATGATTCTGAGCAAGCAAAGTTTAGCAGGCATTCAAGTAGAAGGAATAAGCAAACCTTCTGAAGATTATTTTGCATTACCAGAAAAGGTACTGCAGTTTGGTACTGGCGTTTTGTTACGTGGTCTTCCAGATTATTATATTGACAAGGCCAATAAGCAGGGCGTTTTCAATGGCAGGATTGTAGTGGTGAAATCAACAGGGAATGGTGGTGCAGATGAATTCTCCACGCAAGATGGTTTGTTTACACATTGTATCAAAGGCGTGAAAGAAGGTAATTTGGTTGAGGAAGATATAATCAATGCATCTATCAGTCGTGTATTGTCTGCCAAAACAAGCTGGGCTGCTATATTGGAAACAGCTACCAATCCAGCAATGCAATTAGTACTTTCCAATACGACTGAAGTCGGCATTGTACTGGATGAAGAAGATAAAATAACCGACAATCCACCCAATTCTTTTCCTGCAAAATTATTGGCCTGGTTGCACAAGCGTTATGAAACCTTTAGTGGCAGCAAAGAAAGTGGTGTAACCATTGTTCCAACAGAATTGGTAACAGATAATGGTACCAAATTGAAGCTTATTGTTGAAGCGTTGGCAAAGAGGAACAACCTTGATGCAGCATTCATTACTTGGCTCAATACATCAAATGATTTTTGCAACTCCTTAGTAGATAGAATAGTTCCGGGCAAAATGCCACAGGAGCAACATGCAGCCACTGAAACTGCATTTGGTTATAAGGATGAATTGATGATTATGAGCGAAGTCTATAGCCTTTGGGCCATAGAAACTTCCAATGCAAAAAGCAAGGAAATCCTTTCGTTCAGTAAAGTGGATGATGGTGTTATCATTGCACCAAACATCAACAAGTTTCGGGAACTGAAATTGCGTTTGCTCAATGGCACGCACACATTCAGTTGTGGTCTTGCATTCCTTGCGGGTTTCGATACGGTAAAGGATGCAATGGCTAATAAAACATTCAGTCTATACCTCCATGATTTAATGACCCATGAAATTTCACCCTGTATTGAAAGTGTTGAAATATCAAGGTTGCAAGCATATGATTTTGCAAAAGGTGTTATAGACCGTTTCCGCAATCCAAACATCGACCACCGTTGGCTAAGTATCACCATGAACTTCACTGGTAAGATGAAGATGCGTAACCTGCCTTTAATTACTGAGCATTACAAGCGTTACGATACAGTACCAAAGTACATGGCTATTGGCTTTGCGGCTTATATCCTTTTCATGAAAGGGGAGGAACTGAACGATGGAAAATACTATGGTAACCGCAATGGTGTTGTGTATCATATCAACGACGATGTCGCTCCTTATTTCTATGAATTGTGGAGCAATAACAGCCTATCGGATGTGGTGACAAAAACATTGGGCAATGCAGAAATGTGGGGAACTGACTTGACAGCATTAAATGGTTTTGCAGAAGCGGTAAGCAATTACCTGCAATTGTTCCAGCAGGGACAGTATTTGGAAACATTGAATGATTTGGAAAAGAACAAGGAAGAAGTGGGTGTATAGCATCTACTGTTCGTAAACCCTACATAGGATTGATAAACATTGCAAACAGCAACTTGTTAAACCAATTAACTAATAAACGAATTAACCAATTAACGTGGGCAATAAAGTATTAAAAGTAAATCCTAAAGACAATGTAATTGTAGCCTTGCAGAATCTTGGAAAGGGGGAGACTGTGGAATACAATGGCGAGTCATTTACATTACAAGAAGACATACCAGCAAAGCATAAATTCTACATCAGCGATATGCAAGCAGGTGCAGAAGTCATCATGTACGGCGTATTGGTTGGCAAAATTCAGCACCTTGTTTTAAAGGGCATGAGAATGAGCACTGATAATCTAAAACATGCTGCTGAACCTTATGAATTCCGTCCTTACCATTATGAATGGACAGCACCGGATGTTTCCAAATTCAAAGGAAGAACCTTCAATGGTTACCATAGAAAAGACGGACGTGTTGGTACAGCCAATTACTGGTTATTTGTTCCAACGGTATTTTGCGAAAACAGGAACTTGGATGTTATCCGTGAAGCTATGCACAATGAATTGGGCTATGCCGTAACTGATAAGTACAAAAGCTATACGCATCAATTGTTAGAAGCGTATAAAAAGAATGAGGATGTAGGCAACTTGGATTTGTCGCCATCTGCCAATATTGACAATAGCAACCGTCCATTCAAGAATGTGGATGGTATCAAGTTCCTTAACCATCAAGGTGGTTGTGGTGGCATCCGTCAGGATGCTGCTGTACTGAGTAAATTATTGGCTGCTTATGCTGACCATCCTAATGTGGCTGGTGTTACAGTATTGAGTTTGGGTTGCCAAAATTTGCAAACGCAGGATTTCCTGAACGACTTAAAAGAACGCAATCCAAATTTTGACAAGCCCATGTTCATCTTTGAACAGCAGCAATCCCAAAGTGAGGAATCCTTAATTGCAGAAGCCATCAAGAAAACGTTCTTGGGCTTGGTGGAAATTAATAAAGAAGAACGCAAACCAGCACCCATTAATAAATTGGTTCTCGGTGTGAAATGTGGTGGTAGCGATGGTTTCAGTGGCATTTCCGCCAATCCCGCTGTTGGTTATACCAGTGATTTATTGGTAGGGTTAGGTGGTACGGTTTTGTTGGCAGAATTTCCTGAATTGTGCGGTGCGGAACAGGATTTAATTGACAGGACGAAGCAAGAACCAAATGCAAGGAAGTTTATGGGCTTAATGAAAGCATACAGCGATTCTGCTGAACGTGTTGGTTCGGGTTTCCACATGAACCCAAGTCCAGGCAATATAAAAGATGGTTTGATTACTGATGCCATTAAAAGTAATGGTGCAGCTAAAAAAGGTGGTACATCCCCGGTGGAAGATGTGTTGGACTATACAGAGCCAGCAACAAAACCTGGACTTAATTTGGTTTGTACACCAGGCAATGATGTGGAAGCAACAACTGGTAAAGCTGCAAGCGGTGCAACCTTGATACTTTTTACTACTGGATTAGGAACGCCAACAGGCAACCCAGTCTGCCCAGTAATTAAAGTATCCACCAATTCAAATTTGACAAAAAGAATGGGTGATATCATTGACATCAACACAGGCGATGTAATTGATGGTTTGAAAACAATTGAGCAAATGGGTGAGGACATATTGGAGTACTGTATTAAAGCTGCAAGCGGCGAGGTAATTCCCAAAGCTGTTTTATTGAACCAGGATGATTTTATTCCATGGAAGAGGGGAGTGAGTTTGTAGGAGCACGCAAGTCGTTAATCGGTATCCGCTAGTACCAACTCAAACTTGCGATTTATGACTACAGATTTCCGATGGGTTACAATTAAACCTTAAGCTAGTAAATAAATATTGTGGGGCATGGAAAGCATCTTGTTTCACTATCACTAATAAAGCAGGCAACATGAAAAAATTTTTGGATGAAAACTTTTTGCTGAACACAAAGACAGCACAAAGGTTATTTCACGAGTATGCGAAGGACATGCCGATTATCGACTATCACTGCCATTTGCCACAGCAGCAAATAGCAGAAGATAAAAATTTTGAAAATCTTACGCAGATTTGGTTGTATGGCGACCATTATAAATGGAGGGCCATGCGTACCAATGGGGTGAACGAAAATTTCTGTACAGGTGATGCAAGTGACTGGGAAAAATTCCAGCAATGGGCTGCAACCGTGCCCTATACTTTGCGTAATCCTTTATATCACTGGACACATTTGGAATTGCAACGCTATTTTGATGTGCATGATATTTTGGATCCCAATTCTGCAAGGAGGATTTACGAAGAGTGTTCTGCCAAATTGAGGACATCAGATTATAGCGTAAGGAACTTATTGCGTAAAATGAATGTGCATACGGTTTGCACAACCGATGACCCGACAGATGATTTAGAATACCATGCCCAATTGAGGGGTGAAGATTTTGAAATTCCCATCCTGCCGGCATTCCGTCCCGATAAGGCAATGGATGTGGCTGATCCTGCAAAGTTCAATGCGTATATCAAGAAACTGGAAGCAGCAAGCGATACAAACATCTCCTCTTTTGATGACTTTTTGTATGCTTTGCAAAACCGCCATGATTTCTTTGCATCCATGGGGTGTGGGGTAAGTGACCACGGTCTAGAAGAAATTTATGCTGAAGACTTTACAGGAACAGAAATAGAGTCCATCTTCAATAAAATCCACTTGGGCAAAAATTTGAACGATGTGGAGCAAAGGCATTTCAAATCAGCTATGCTTCTGCATTTTGCAGAGTGGGATTGGGAAAAAGGTTGGGTACAGCAGTTCCATTTGGGAGCCTTGCGTAACAATAACCAACGCATGATGAGGACCTTGGGTGCAGATACAGGTTGGGATTCCATTGGTGATTTCAAACAAGGAAAAGCATTGGCGAGTTTCTTGGGCAAGCTTGATTCGGAAGACAAATTGGCCAAGACAATTCTCTATAATTTGAACCCAGCAGATAATGAATTGATGGCTACGATGATAGGCAACTTCAATGATGGAAGTGTGGCTGGCAAAATTCAATGGGGTAGTGGCTGGTGGTTTCTTGACCAGAAAGACGGCATGGTTAAGCAGATGAATGCTTTGAGCAATATGGGCCTGCTGAGCAAATTTGTTGGAATGTTAACAGACAGCAGAAGTTTCATGTCCTTCCCCCGTCATGAGTATTTTAGAAGGTTGCTTTGCAATTTGTTCGGTGAGGAAATGGAGAATGGTGAGTTGCCAAACGATATCGTTTGGGTTGGAAAAGTAATCAAGGATATCTGTTTCCACAATGCACAGCAATATTTTGGCCTGCAGCATGAAGGTGTTAAGAAGCCGATTGCAGTTCCCGCATAAATCATATAAATTTAATAAAGAAGGCTATTCACACATGTGAATAGCTTTTTAGTTTCAGAAAAGCAGCGAACAATCCCGTTTCCTTGTTTAAATATTGGCGAATTGTACTTATTTTGCAGCCAACCATTATCTTTACTACAATACAGCTGAGTATGAAGCAGATTTTACGCTACTTTTTAATAACCATAAGTTTTGTTGGCGTTTCAATGGCCTCCTTTGCACAAAGGGTAAAAGTTCATGGTGCATTGGGTGGAAGTGCCTATTATGGTGACCTTGTTCAAGGTGCACCCATTTTAAAACAGGTTTCTCCTGCACTAAGCTTAGGAGGAAGCTATGATTTCACTGCTCAGTTAAGGGGCCGATTGAATATTTCATTTTTGGGCATTTCTGGTGATGATAAGGATAACAAAGACATTAGGTTACAAGAAAGGAACTTGGACTTTAAAAGTTTTATATGGGAAGTTTCTGCTGCTGCGGAATTTGATTTCCTCAATACTGCTGAAGAATATTCAATGACGCCGTATGTATTTGCTGGTCCTAGTTTATTCCATTTCAATCCTTATACCATTGATAGGTTTGGTGAAAAACAGAAATTGCAGAAATGGGGAACCGAAGGTCAGGGTTTGGCATCTTACCCCGATAGGAAACCTTACAGTTTAACTCAAATAAATATTGCCTATGGTGGTGGCTTCCGTTATGATTTGAACGATGAACTGTCCATTGGTGCTGAAATTTGTATCAGGAAAACATTTACTGACTACTTGGATGATGTGAGCCATAATGATTATGTGGACCCTGCAACTTTTGCTGCTGAAGGAAACGCTTACAGTGCATTGCTTTCCTATAGAGGGGATGAGCAGCCAGTAGGCAAGGCTTTTAGGGGCACAACAATGCCAAGGGGCAATGAAAAAAGCAAAGACATGTTCTATACCTTTCAGTTGAAACTGGTTTATAAACTGGTTAATCTCGATTGGGGTGGTCCACTTGGATTTTATGGCGGAGGAGGTGGCGGCCGTGGTGGCAATGGCGGAGGAAGCAGAGTTAGGAATCCACGTTCCGTACTTTAAAAAAATTAATGGGAACCCTGCAAATTCTGCAGGGTTTTTTATTTCAAAACAATTAACTGGTTCCTATGTCTATATGGTTCAATAAAAACATTTCATTGAATGATTTTGCCGATTGGGGCAAGAATACTTTGGGCGAGCACTTGGGTATGAACTTCATTGAAATAGGGGATAACCACTTAAAGGCAACAATGCCTGTTGATCACCGTACACATCAACCTTATGGATTGTTGCATGGGGGTGCAAGTGTTGCACTGGCCGAAACCATTGGGAGTGTTGGCTCAGCATTAATTATTGATACAAGCAAGTCTATTTGTGTAGGGCTGGATATTAATGCCAACCATGTTCGTGGGGTAAGGGACGGGATAGTGACAGCTATTGCAACCCCTATACATATTGGTTCAAGCACGCATGTTTGGGAAATTAAAATCTATGATGAAAAGGAGAAATTAGTTTGCATCAGCAGGCTGACGGTTGCTGTATTAAAGAAGAAATGATGGTAATTGTTATTTGATACTATTGTTTCCATTTGTTTATAATCTCAATAATATTGGGATAACTGTTGCTTAAATACTTTTCCAGTTCAAGTTCCTTCACCCATACAATTTGCTCAATGTCTTCTTCTGTTTGTGGAATAAGCTGCTGCTTGCCCCTTGCCTTCATTTCGTACCACCAGGTTTCTTTCGCAACATCATCATTAATCCATTTATCAAAGTATTCATGATAGGTTTTGCCTATTAAGTTGCCCAGTTCAATATTGCTAACACCCGTTTCTTCCCCCACTTCGCGAACGGCACATGCTTCAATACTTTCACCTTCATCCAGCTTGCCTTTTGGCAAGTCCCAAAAGCCCCTACGGAAAATTAGGAGCAATTCATTTTGTTCATTGATTACCAGACCACCTGCTGCTATGATTTTTTTCTTTTCCATTGGATGTTTATAAGAATCTGCAAAGTACAACCTAAAATTTGCCATCAAAATCTATCTTAGCAGCATGACAAATGAAAAAGCTGTTGCTGAGAAACTATTGCAGGTTCAGGCTGTAAAACTGAGTCCAGATAGCCCTTTTACATGGGCAAGCGGATGGAAGAGTCCTATCTATTGTGATAACAGGAAAGTGTTGGGTTTCCCCTTCATCAGGGATTTTGTAAAGAGTGAAATGTGCAATATAATATTCGAGCAATTTCCTGAAGCCGATTTGCTTGCGGGAGTAGCTACGGCTGGTATTGCTTGGGGAGCAATGGCTGCTGACCAATTGAAGCTGCCATATATTTACGTTCGTCCAAAACCAAAGGAACATGGGCTGGGTAACCAGATTGAAGGCTATTATAAAGAAGGTCAGAAGGTATTGGTAATTGAGGATTTAATTTCAACTGGCAAGAGCAGCTTGCAAGTAGTAGATGTACTGAAACAAACAGGCATTGAAGTGGTTGGAATGGTGTCCATTTTTACCTATGGATTTGATGTGGCAGATAAAGCATTTGCAGAAGCTGGTGTTAAATATCAATCGCTCACCAATTATTCTACATTAATCAATTTAGCTTTGGAGAAAGGGATTGTTTCTGCTGAAACAGAATCCCTGTTAATGGATTGGAGAAAAGACCCTGCTAACTGGCAGGGTGTTTGAATATAATGTTGCTTTAATAAAAACAAAAACTACAAACATGATAAAGAAGATGCTGGTACTTACGTTTAGTTGTTTCATTATTGCTGCTGCACATAGCCAAGTGATGCAGGCCAAGAAACAAAGTATTACGATTGTTTCTGCCAACCTGAAATGCTGGGAATGCAAGAACAAATTGGAGAAGTACCTAATTACAGAAAACAAATCGAGTTATGAAAGTGGCATAATTGATTGGAAAATAAACTTGGTAAGAGGGGAGATAAAACTGAATTTCTTTCCTGATAGGATTACTGCTGATGATATTAGGATAATAATGAACAATGCTGGTTTTGATGCTGATACGGAGAAGGCAGAACCTGAGGCTTATAAGAAATTGCCACCAATATGCAAACGTGCAGAAGATGGTGGTGGACAGAAGAAAGGAGCACCAGCTTGCCATGTTGAACCTTATTAGTACAATCGTTTCTTTCAAAAAATTAAAAACAATGAGCCAACATTTCAAAATGTTGGCTCATTGCTTTTTGAATTCCACTATTTCTTTTTCTTGCCTTGGTTAAAATAGTAACCAATACTTAATTGCAGCACATCTGCATTCTTTAGATTTCGGTGAATGTCATTACTGATATTGGTAAGCCCTTCTTGAAAGATACCAGCAATGAAAATGCCATTATTTAGCTGAAAGCCAGCAGTGGCAGATATTCCAGCATCAAAAGGTTTGAGCTGATTGTTTTTGTAGGAACCTGTATTCTTCTTCTTACCATCAATAGTAAGTTTTGATGAAAGTCCCATTGCCATGTATCCTCCAGCACCAAAAAAAATACTGAAATGCTTCTTTTTTATTTTGTAAACAAGATTAACAGGTAGTTCGACATAAGAAAGTCTTAATGTTGAATCAATATATGGACTCCAGGTACCACCAAACGAACCTGCATCCAAGCCAGTTCCCTTTACAGTATACAAAAGTTGTGGTTGCAGCCATAAATGTTTGGCTAGTTTCCAGTCGCCTACCAATCCAATATGCACATGGCTAGAAGCATCAACAGCATTATGAGAGACTCCTTGATACTGGTTTTTTGATTCTCGGAATGAGGAAAGTGTCCATCCGCCTTTTATACCAATATTAAATTGGGCATAAGCAAATGAAATGCAAAGCATGGAAGCAAAAAATAGAAATTGTTTCTTTTTCATGAGGGTGGTGGGTTTAGTAATGCCTTATTTTTTGCTAATATAATAGTTATGGCAATATTTAATCAACTTTCAAGAATCAATTTTGGTAATCAAGACTAATTCATACTTCATTTTACCTTAAAAACTATTTACATGATTGCTGCAACACCTTCCTCAAAAACAAGAAGCGTATAATTTTATCAACTAGCTATTTAATAAGCAAGGTCACATAGCATAACTATGTGACCTTTGTTCCTTTTGTATTGTCCTATGTGTTTAATTACTTTTTCTTCGCTGCCTTTTTAGCTGCAGTTTTTTTCGGTGCAACCTTTGACTTCTTTTTAAATGCGTCAGGCACTTGCAGTTCAATCATTCGCTTCACTTCTTCCAAAGGCACAGTAGCCAATTCCTCGGGTGTGTATTTGGTGTCATCTGCTTTCTTGGTAATCTTCAGCATCTTCTTCGCAAATTTGATATAAGGACCCCAGCGTCCATTCTCAATGGAAATCTTTTCCGTAGGCCAGTTCTGTATGTAGCGGTTGGCTTCTTTCGTAACCTTGGTTTCAATCAGTTCATTTATATCTGATTGACTAAGGTTATCAAAATTGTATCGTCGAGGAACGTTGATGTACAAATCATTCCATTTGATGAAAGGACCAAATCTTCCTTTACCTTTTGTAACAGGCAGTTCCTCATAATGAGCAACAGGGGCATCGGCCAATTGTTTTTCTTTCAACAATTCAATGGCTCTATCCAATTCAATGGAAGTTAAATCTTCACCTCTTGGAATGGAGATGAATTGCTCACCCAATTTAATGTATGGTCCAAACCTACCAACATTAACACTCAATTCTTGTCCCTCATATTCACCTAATGTTCTTGGAAGCTTGAACAGGTCCATCGCTTCTTCAAACGTAATTGTCTCAATGCTCTGATTTTGGTTCAGCTTGGCAAAACGTGGCTTCTCTTCGTCTTCAGCATTACCTATTTGCACCATTGCACCATAACGGCCCATGCGTGCAATTACCTTCTTTCCAGTAGTTTCATCAACACCTAGTTCACGTTCCCCTTTGGCACGCTCTGCATTTTCCAAAGTATGCTCAATGTTCTCATGGAAAGGTTTGTAAAAACCATCAATCATATTGCCCCACTGCATCTTGCCATCAGCAATTTCATCAAACTCCTGTTCAATCTTTGCAGTGAAGCCAAAGTCCATCACCTTACTGAAATACTGTTTTAGGAAGTCCGTGACCACACTGCCCAAATCTGTAGGGAACAATTTGTTTTTCTCCGCACCTGTATTTTCGGAAACTATTTCCTTTGTTATTTCTTGGCTAGTGGTCAAGCGTAAGATATTGGCATTCCGTTTCACACCGTCCTTATCACGTTTCTCCACATAGTTCCTTTTGATAATCGTGGAGATAGTAGGAGCATAGGTAGAAGGCCGCCCAATGCCCAGTTCTTCCAACTTCTTTACCAAGCTTGCTTCGGCATACCTTGGTGAAGGCCTACTGAACTTCTCTGCTGCAACCATTTCCCTGAATTCCAATTGCTGACCAACGGTTAATGGGGGCAGTATGCCTTCTGTATCTTCTTCATCCTCATCATCACGGCCTTCCATATACACTTTCAAAAAGCCGTCAAACTTCATTACTTCACCAGTGGCAGCAAGTTGCTCCCTATTGGTGCTGATATCAATCTTGGCAGTTGTCTTTTCAAAAGCAGCATCGCTCATCTGCGATGCGATTGTCCTGCGCCAAATCAGTTCATACAAACGTTTCAGTTCTTCATCATCAACTGATTTGTCGCTCATATAAGTAGGCCTGATGGCTTCGTGGGCTTCCTGTGCAGAGTCGTTCTTGTTCTTGTATTTCCTTTGTTGGTAATAATTATCGCCGTAGACAGAACTGATTTGCTTTTGAATGTCAGTCATGGCCGTTTCACTCAAATTCACACTGTCCGTTCTCATGTAAGTTATCTTACCACTTTCATATAAACGCTGTGCAATCAACATTGTCTTGCTAACGCTGTAGCCCAGTTTCCTTGCTGCTTCCTGTTGTAGGGTAGAAGTAGTGAAAGGTGCTGCGGGTGTGCGTTTGGCAGGCTTGACTTGTATATCTGCCACCTTGTAATTGGCCCCTTTGCAGCTCTCCAGAAATTTCTGTGCATCTGCTTGTTGGGACACCTTGCTAGGACCATCGGCCTTAAAAGTTACCAACCTTCCATTGATATCATTCGCTGCAAAAATGGCATCAATCTTATAGCTGCTTTCCGAAACGAAATTGTTGATTTCCCTTTCCCTGTCCACTATCAATCTTACTGCCACGCTTTGTACACGACCTGCACTTAAACTGCGTTGCATACCAATCTTACGCCACAATACAGGACTCAACTCAAAGCCTACCAACCTGTCCAGCACACGCCTCGCTTGCTGTGCATTTACCAAGTCCATATTAATCCTTCTTGGATTGTCAACTGCTTTACGAATAGCAGGAGCAGTAATCTCATGGAACACGATACGCTTGGTTTCTTTTGGGTCAAGACCCAATACTTCTGCCAAATGCCAACTAATGCTTTCCCCTTCACGGTCCTCATCCGATGCCAACCAAACTTCCTTGCCTTTGGAGAGCTTTTTAAGGTCATTTACTACCTTCAGTTTATCGTCAGGAACTTTGTAACGTGGCTTATAGTTTTGGGTAAGGTCTATGCCCATATCGTCCTTCTCCAAGTCACGTATATGACCATAGCAGCTCCTCACTTCAAAGTTGCTTCCCAGTATCTTCTCAATCGTTTTTGCCTTTGCAGGCGACTCCACTATCAATAAGTTCTTTGCCATGTTCTGTTGGTAATATTCAATTATTCACTGTCAAAATTTACGCTCCATGCACTTCATCATCCACCTTAAACCTTATTTCCGATGGTGCAATATTAGTTTAATCGTTCAAAATGCAAAAAATGTTGGTAATCACGTCCATTGAGTCTTGTCCTTTAATAAAGAAACCTGTTAAGCCAATAATAGAAAGATAAGGGCCTGATGGAATATTTGCAAAGGGCAATATATAGCATGGCGTACAAAAATCAAGTAGAACTACGTAAAAAGAGGCCAAATAAAAATCCCATCTTGCTGCTCATTGGTAAAACACCCTGTTTTACCTATATCCTTTCACCAACCCCTTATTAATTATGAAAAAGTATTCCATTGCCTTGTTGTTAGCAATAATAATATATGCATGCAACCAATTGCAGAAAGATGACCAGCCAAGTAAGCCCAGCATCGACAATCAGTTCTGTTCAAACAGTGCAACACCCAATGAATTTTGCCCGGACCTTCCTTCGGATGTAAGCAAGATTATTTTTATCGGCTACACTTCAAGTCTGGACTCTGCTGTTCAAACACATTTCGATGTTTTTTCCTGGCAAACATTTGTGGCACTCAACTGGCCTGCAGATGCCAGTGGAAAACCAATTGGCAAACTTACTGACCATCCTGAATCGCCAAGGGTTTGGGAGCATTACAATACACTGGAAGACATATTCAACAGAGGCGAGAACTCCCCATTGATGCTGTCCATGAACCAAGCCAAGAGCAACAACCTGAAATTCTTCAACCGCATGTCCAAAAGTCCGCACCGTTTGGATTCCATTGGGGGCTTTGTGCAAGCAGATGGTTATCCCTTAATTGACCGCAACTTGAACTTTGCCGTATTTGAAGTGAAAATCAATCCCGATGAAGAAAAATACATCAAGCAGAACCACCTCACTTCTGCAGACAGCATAAGGGCTTTTGCAGGTAGGCAGGCCATTGATTTTCCATCAAGTAGCTCCAACAGCAATGGTGCAATGGAAATAAAAACATCATGGAGGATACTGGATACCAGCAAAGGCGATATACCCAGCCGTTACTACACAAGGGAAGCCCTTATTTATGTATCCCCTGAACATAGTGTGAATGGCAAGTCCTTTCAAGTGAACGCAAAAGTTGGTCTGGTAGGCATGCATATCATCCGCAAGACAGGCAAGTTCAAGAAAATGATCTGGAGCACGTTTGAGCATGTGGACAATGTGCCTGACAATGTACAGGAAGCACAGATGAACCGCAACCCTGAACATCCTTGGTCGTTCTACAATCCAAAAGCACTCAACCTTGTTATTAACCAGCCACCTGTTGCCAAGCCCACTGATTACAAAACCTATAAATGGGATACGCTGCCACCTTATGCCAAAGCTTATGCTACCGATGTGCCGGGAGAAATGAAGGGGCAATTGTTCGGTACGCAGGTGCAAAGAATGTTCCCCATTTACTATGTTACTGAACTCATCAATAAATTATGGCAGGATAAATTGAAAGGGTCCGTATGGGCCAATTACAAATTGATTGGCACCCAATGGATATTTGGTTTTGGTGATGGTGGTACCGACCACAATGCACCAGCAGCACCTTTGTACCTTGGCAACAGTACCATGGAAACCTTCTTGGTACCTACAAGGTCTTCCTGCATTACCTGCCATGGACATGCAGGGGTATCCTATCCTGATGGGAAATTTATTAGAACGGATTTAAGTTTTGCATTCCTGCGTTTCAATAAAAGCAGGTAGATGCTGGGACTCAAATAAGGGTTGACGTAGTTTGAATGATTAAGCCTCCACGTTTGTTGGAGGCTTAAATTTTTCGGTTTGTAACCTGCCTACTAACCATAATAATTGCCTTGTCAGTAATGAAAAAAAAATGTGACAAAATTTTTTGTGACCTTTAAAAATGTCACATTTTTATTGTCACTTTTTTTCGTCCTATTAATTGTGACAATTTTTTCCGTGACAATTTAAATTGTCACTTTTTTATTTGTCACAAAAAAAATCGTTGTAAGAAGCTGTCTGGAAATGATTTCAGGGATTTGCATTGCAAATCCATTGCCTCTTTTTAGCCACGAATGGCACTAATCCGCACGAATTTTCATGAAAAAATTCGTGAACTCATTCGTGCTATTTCGTGTCATTCGTGGCAAGAAATAGATGCCTCTAAGCATTATATGAGAATCTGTCGAATCATTTTTAGGCAACTTCTAAGCAAAGTGCGAGATAACAGGAGGCTTTAGTTTGCGGGATATGAACTAAGGGATTGCACGGGTTTGTGCCCACATATCCTATTCTCCCTTCAGTCCGTAATCCTTCTTCAATAAGCTGATGGCCCTTGCTGCTTTTACTTTCAATTCGGCCATTTCGGTTTTTGCCAGAATGGCCACATTTAGGTAATAGATATAATCATTATAGAATTGTCCTATTGCAACAGGGTCATGCGTTAACAAAAAACCTTTGGGATCCTTATTTAATGAGTCAGCAATGGCTTTTTGGGCAATAGGGTCTGTTACGTGTGCAAAGCTTTCCACCACAGGTTGCATATTGAGTACGCCGCCCATTTCATGCTGTATCTTAACCAGCAGTTCACCCAGCACTTTTTCACTGATGAGTGCCACTTTTACTTTTGCATCATAATGGAGGATACTGTCCACCACAGCCTTGTTTTTAATAAGCAACATGCCACCCGAAGCCTTTATTTGCTGCAGGGTAATATCGGTATAAATAAAGTCCTTAAAACCTCCAAGACCATACTGCAAAAAAACAACTGTCCTAAGGGAGCCGGGCTGCTGCAACTTACTGAAGTGCTTGCGGCCACTGTCAAGCATTGGAATAATTTGGTCATAGTACTTAATAACCTCAGTAAGCTTGACCGTATCGGTGGTAAGGTCGCTCACAATGCCATGAATGTATTCTTTTTCCTTTTTGTTTTCCGTAATGTGCTCACGTAGGCTTTCTGCAAAAAAGCCCATCGTTACCGCTAGGAATATCATTAGGAATTCCAGAAAGTACTCTTTGAACTTCTTTTTGTGGCCATGACCATGCGGATGATGATGTACTTCCATTGCAGCAGTAGTTTAAATGAAGTGAATAGTTGGTGCCAAATATAAAATAGATGGCTATACAAAAGACAGGTTTCCAAATCATACGCATTGGGTTTGGTGGGAACCATAATTGTTCAGCAACAATTGAATGAGGCATGCAGATTCAAAAACTCCCAACAAGTGTGTTGAGGCTCTTGCTTTTAGGCTTCTACTTTTTTTCAAATACCCGAAGGTTTTTAGAATTTATTGCGTCGAAGTAAAATATAGCTAGGAAAAGCCGCAAAATCAATTGGGCTTGTTCTAACAAATAGTTTTAATTCCTACCCATTGAAAGGCCCTCAACATTTGTTGGAGGCCTTTTGATTTTTATACATGAACCAACCCAAATCCTATTACTTTATAATAGCATCATGTTGTTTATAAGCAGGTAATACTGCAAATCGAATCTTCATTATTATTCACCGTTTATTTCAGGCCGTCTACCATTCGCAAATGACCAGGTTCCCATTCATCACTGTTTTAATGACCAGACTGACACTCCTAACATTTTTTAAGATTTGGTGGCATAGGTTTAGCAAATAACCTATTGAAACAAAATTTATCAATCATGAAAAAAATCTACATTTTATCAGCAGCCTTATTAATGGTTAGTATTGTAAGCAACAAAGTAATGGCACAGCCACCAAGGGGCGGAAACTATGGTTATAACAACAATAACAACGACAACCGTAACGATAGCTACAGGAACAATGACAATCGTTACCAACAGAGCCAGAATGCTTACTTCTATTATCCCTCATCCAATGTGTACTACAATGTAAACACAAGGGATTACTGGTACATGGATCACCAGCAATGGGTAAGGAGCAATAGGTTGCCTAAATATATGGTGCTGGGCAATCAAGCTAGGTATGATGTACGTTATGATGGCCGTGACGGCAATGTTTGGAAAGACAACAAAAAACATTACCAAAAGTACCAACCAGTAAAACAACAGCCTGGTGTAAGGGTGGATATACGTACAAGGCACTAGAAGTATAATAACTAAAAAGCCCCAACAGATTGTTGGGGCTTTTCTTTAGAAATAGCATATTGTTACTTATCTGTCGGCAATCCCAAATCCTTCTGCAAAGCCTTAATATCCGGCTCATGCCCACGGAAATTCTTGAACATTACATTGTAGTCTTCTGTATTTCCTTTTGATAGAATCATGTCACGAAAACGCTGGCCATTCTTCCTTGTCAATCCCCCATTTTCTTCAAACCAGGAGAAGGCATCCTCTTCCAGCATCTTCGTCCATTGGTAAGCATAGTAACCTGCCGCATAGCCATTGCCCCATATATGCAGGAAATAAGTGGAACGGTAACGTGGCGGCACTTGTGGCAAATTCAGTCCTGTTACATGCAGGGCTTTCTTTTCAAATGCTACAGCATCGGTAACCACATCGGTTGCAGAAAGCTTATGCCATTGCATATCCAAAGAAGAACCTGCAATTGCTTCTGTTAGTTTGTAGCCTTTATTGAAGGAGCCAGCTTTCTTTATCTTGTCCACAAGCGTTTGTGGGATAGGGGTGCCAGTTTCATAATGCACAGCATAGTTTTTCAAAACTTTTGGATTCAGTGCCCAATGCTCATTGAACTGGGAGGGGAACTCCACGAAGTCCCTGGCGGTGGCAGTGCCTGAAAGCTTGGGATATACTTGATGGGCAAACAGTCCATGGAGTGAATGGCCAAATTCATGGAACATGGTGGTAACATCATCAAAGCTGATTAATGCCGGTTTCCCTGCTGCAGGTTTGGGGAAATTGCAGACATTGTAGATAACAGGTTTGGTGCCCAATAAGAAGGACTGGCCAACAATATTGTCCATCCATGCACCGCCATTTTTGTTGTCACGTTTAAAATAGTCGCAATAGAAAAGGGCAAATGGTTTACCGTCCTTGTCAATCACTTCAAATACCCTTACATCCTCTTGGTAAATGGGTATATCCTTGCGTTCCTTAAAAGTGAGACCGTACAATTGAGTGGCCGCATAGAACACGCCTTTCTCCAATACCTTGGTCAACTCAAAATAGGGTTTTATCTCATTGTCATCCAAGTTGTATTTTGCCTTGCGAACCTGCTCCGAATAAAAGTTCCAGTCCCATGGCTCCAATTTGAAGCCACCTTTTTGTGCATCAATCAATGACTGTATATCGGCAGCTTCTTCCTTTGCCTTTGCCGTTACAGCGGGAACCAATTGTGCAAAGAACTTGTCCACAGCTTCGGGTGTCTTGGCCATTTGATCCTGCAGTTTCCATGCTGCATAACTTTTGAAACCCATCAACTTTGCTTTTTCAGCACGGATGGCTGCAATGCGTATGATGGTGGAACGGTTATCGTTACTGTCACCTCTTTCGGCCCTGTTCCAAGAAGCTTCAAACAGCTTTTGCCTTGTGGCACGGACTTCCAATGATTGCAGTGCTGGCTGCTGTGTGGTATTGAGCAATGGAACCAACCACTTGCCTGTTAGTCCCTTGCTTGCTGCATTCTGTGCATAATTGTCTATATCTGCTTGCGGTAAGCCTTTTAATGCAGCTACGTCATCTACCACCAATGCACCCGCTTTAGCGGCACCCAGTAACTGGTTGCCGAACTTTGCACTTAAGGATGCTTCTTCTTCATTCAATTTTTTCAGGGCTGTCTTATCAGCCTCCGAAAGCTTTGCACCTGCCAACAAAAACTGTTGGTAATAATATTCAACCAGCCTTTTGGATTCCTTTAGCATGTCAATCTTCAGCCTGTTATTGTAAACTGTTTCAAAACGTTTGAAAAACTTTGTGTTCAAATAAATAGCATCGGTAAGGGAAGCCAATTTGGGGGCAATGTCTTCTTGCAATTGTTGCAGCTCAGGATTGGTATTGGCACCTGCTACCAAGTTGAACACACCATTGACCCTTGCCAGTAACTGTCCCGATTTTTCCAAGGCTACTACCGTGTTATCAAATGTTGGAGCCGCTGCATTGTTGGCAATGCTTTCAATTTGATCCAACTGCTGTTGTATGCCTGCTTCCAGTGCAGGTTTGTAATCACTGTTTTTTATTTTATTGAAATCAGGTGCTTGATAGGGAAGTGTGCTGGCTTCACTGAATGGGTTGGAAGAAGGTAGGTAGCTCTTCTTTGCAAACTGTGCATTTGCCTTGTTGCAGAAAGCAGACAGGGCAATGGATGCGGTTATGCAAATGCTGGAAAAATTAGTCATGAGGTTTATTTTAGCTTTTAAAAATAATAAACCTTGGGTAAGTGCAATAGGTATTTTTCCCAACTACTATCCCAAAAAACTCTTTCCAATAAACGCCTCTCAATATTATCTTCGCCAGCTATGGCAAAAGAAGTTGTTTTAAGCGGCATTAGGCCCACGGGTTTCCTTCATTTGGGAAATTATTTTGGTGCGATGCGTAACTATGTACGCATGCAGGACGAGTATGATTGCTACTTCTTTGTGGCCAACTGGCATAGCCTCACCACGCATCCAGATACAAAAGAATTGAGCGTTGCCGTAAACAGGGTAGTGGCCGAAAATATTGCTTGCGGTCTTGACCCTGAGAAAGTGGCCTTGTATGTGCAGAGCGACGTGCCTGAAATTGCTGAGCTGTACTTGTACCTAAATATGCTTTCCTATAAAGGGGAACTGGAAAAGACCACCACCTTCAAAGAAAAAGTAAGGTTAAGTCCCGATAATGTAAACGCTGGTTTGTTGACATACCCCGTTTTGCAGGCGGCAGATATATTGGTTCACCGTGCCGTGAAAGTGCCAGTGGGCAAGGACCAGGAACAGAACATGGAAATGGCCAGGAACTTTGCACAGCGTTTCAACCACCGTTATGGTGAAGTGTTCCCAATGCCTTATGGGTTCAACTATGGTGGTGAATTGGTAAAGATTTTGGGTCTTGATGGGGAAGGGAAAATGAGCAAGAGCGAAAACCAGTCTGCGACAATCTACTTGGCAGATACCGATGATACCATCCGCAAGAAATTCAAGAAAGCAAAGACAGATGACGGCCCTCCAGAAGAAAACTTCAATAAGCCCGACTATATACAGAACCTCTTCACCTTAATGAAAATGGTGAGTACGGAAGATGCTGTGCAAAAATTTGAGGACGATTACAATAAAAGCTCTGCTGGTAACAGGATTATCCGTTATGGCGATATGAAAGCACAGCTTGGGGAGGATATGGTGAACTTCATCAGGCCCATCCGTGAAAAAGCGGCTGACCTCCAAAACAATAAGGAACTGCTGGATAAAATCAAGAAACAGGGTGCAGACAAAGCAAGGGCCAATGCCTCCGAAACTATTAAACTGGTAAGGAAAGCCGTATTGGGATAAAGTTGAAAACTATGCTATTTTATTTCCTTGTTTTTTGGTGAGAAACCCTACTTTCACCGCCCACAGTTCAGCTATTGAACAGTGGAATTTTAAAATTTTGAACTCCCCTCATGGCAAAGGCTAAAAAACCAAAACACGTTGCAGTCGCTGGAAATATTGGTGCCGGCAAAACTACCTTAACAGAAATGCTGAGCAAGCATTACAAATGGATACCTCAGTTTGAAGATGTGGACCATAACCCTTACCTCATGGATTTTTATGAAGACATGCCACGCTGGAGTTTCAACTTGCAAATCTATTTCCTGAACAGCAGGCTCAATCAGTTGCTCGATATTCACCGTGGCACAGAAACCATTATTCAGGACAGGACGATTTATGAGGATGCCCACATTTTTGCCCCCAATCTCCATGACATGGGGCTAATGAGCAAACGTGATTTCGAAAACTACTTCAAGTTCTTCCAAACCTTGAAGACCATGGTGGAGCCACCGGATTTATTGATTTATTTAAAGGCTTCCGTACCAACACTGGTTGGACAAATCCAAAAACGTGGCCGTGAATATGAAGAGAATATCAGGCTGGACTATTTGAAGAAATTAAATGAACTGTACAACCGATTCATTGATACCTATAAAGAAGGCCCACTTTTAATTATTGATTGCGACAAGAACAAGTTCGGCGAAAACGAGGAGCATCTTGGTGAAATCATTGCCAAAGTGGATGGAACTTTGTTCGGTTTGTTTTAGTAGTAGCCATAGCAATACAGAGAAAGTATTTGAGAAGCCCGTTGATTATATCAATGGGCTTTTTTAATTGTTAGTTTGTCATTCCCAACGTAACTGTCAGCTTATATCCTCATTAACAAAACTGTCAGTCTTAGGCTCTCCAAGACAGTTCACATAGAACAGTTTCGGCAATCATCGTCTTGAACGGAACGTTCGTTTATTAAACCATGTCAAAAGTAGGATGATATTTTACAGCCAATTTATAAAACATTCTATAAAATAAAGCTAAATGCAATGTGGTATATGATGATGTGGTATATTAATAATTATACCACACGTTAATATACCAGAGCGGTATATTATCATGTGGTATATTAATAATTATTCCAAGCGTTAATATACCATATGTGGTATAAAGTTTTCAAAAAGAAAATTAATATACCACAAGTACTGTAAACCCTTTTATTTTATATCACACAGGTGGCGTGTGTTGAAACTCTTTTGAAAGTAAGTTGAAAGCCTGCCGGCAAAGACAGGAATAAAATAATTATAGAAAAAGCGTTTGTGATTGTGGCTGAACGCTAAAGGGGTGAAATGTCATCCCTTCTGGATTTGAGGAATGCTGATTATTCTATTTATTCTATTTATTCTATAGTAATGCCAGCCTTTCAGGCTTGAAATACAGGCATTGTATTATGTTGCGTCTTCTCCACGCTTCTTCCAAAAAACAGGCAACCCCTTTTCCTTTCCAAAAACTGGGTCCCGTTTAGGAATGCCAAGCCTCCCTATATTCTTATCTGCTTTTGGGCGTTCACCGGGATGGCCATAGTTCATGTCGTAATCCTTTCCCTGTGCATAGCCACCAATGCAGGTAACACTATTCTGCTTGTCCAAGTTGCAATGGGCCACACCTGCGGGAATAATCACCACATCACCTTCACCCACTTCTATTTGCTTGCCTCCCTTGCTACCAAACAGCAGCGTTGCCCTTCCCTTAATTACCGCAATCGCTTCATGGGTATTGCTATGGTAATGGTCATATTCATAAATACCTTCCTTCCAGTTATTTGTCCACCCGTTCCTGCGGAAAAGCTGTCGAACGTATAAACCTTTAAAAAATTTGGGCAATTTAATGGCCCTATGATAATACAATAAGGGCAGTTCCTCATTATTGGGAAAATTGCCATTTGGCTTGATAATATACTTGTGTAACTGGGATTGCATGTCAGCTAATTCTATCAAGAACGTGCCAAATGATAATTATACAGGCTATTTGGCTATCCGAAGTTTTGTGCAAAGGATAAAGAGCATAACTAACTACCGATTAACAAACAAAAGCCAGTGCATAATTGGCTAGAACTTTCCCCATTTTATTAAGTTCACTGTAATTTCTAGTCTTGTGCAAAGGATAAAAGGAGTGGCTAACTACATATTATCCAATAAAAGCCAGTTTGCAACTGGTAAACATCCATCGTTTTTTACAGTGTTTTCATAATTCGCCCGATAATTGATATACCTAACTTACAGCAAATTACCAACCATGAAGGAAATGAATAAAGAAGAAGGAACACAAAAGGCAGCCAATGCTACAACCCTTCAAAAAAATATAGAAACTATTACGGCACTGGAGAAAAAATCCCTCCAGCGTCTTTCACCCATTGAATTAATTGCCGATAAAGTCACTGTATTTGCAGGCAGTGCCCCTTTCCTCCTCACGCATCTGATCTGGTTTGGTGGGTGGCTAGTAGTCAATTGTGGATTGATACCGGGTATCAAACCCTTTGATCCCTATCCATTTAGTTTCCTGACACTCGTTGTTTCGCTGGAAGCTATTTTCCTGACACTATTGGTATTGATGAGCCAAAACAGGATGACCAAAGAAGCAGACAAACGGGCCCAGCTTGACCTGCAAATAAACCTGCTGGACGAGCAGGAAACAACATTGATATTACGGATGGTCCAAAAAATCGCTAACCACTTGGGATTGAAAGAAGAAATGGATGAAGTTGCCCAAGAACTATGTGAGGAAACAGATGTGAACAGGGTAGCCATGACCATAGATGAAAATGCTGCCTCCTAAAATGAAAACAAGGTCTATGAAAAAAATGTTTGGAACCTTATTGATTGTAGGGTCGTTATGCCAGTCCTGCGAGGGACTGAAACAGTCCTCCAAATATGGCTTCAGTGAAGGGTACTATAAAGGCCATTTTTCAAAACAACCTGCGGCTACTGTGTATGTTTTTCCCGATGAGGATTCTGTAAAAGTCTATACCAAGCAGGCTCTTGCCGCTGCAAAGCCAGACAGTGTAAAGTCGTTGTACAATGTATTTCCCCATACCATTCCCGCCAGCACAGGTAAAGAATTCTTTTTTGTACAGCATACATTTGACTTGGACTTCTTATCCATCCTTGTCAAGTACCGCCCAAATGTCAATGGTTTTCCCAACCAGTTCAATACTTCGATATTGAACGGGGCAGTGTTCATTGGCTACCGTACGGATATTTACCGCCTCCATTACCATCCCACGCCTTTCCATACTTCCAAAAGGGATATCACGCATTATGGTTTCAGCTTTGGAGCTTTCACTGGCTTGGGTGCTACCCGAATAGATGAATACGTGACCGAGGGTGCGTTGAATATACAATACGATGGTGTTGTTAACCCGTCTGGCATTGCAGCCATTCTTGCAGTCAATAAACTGACTTTTGGATTGACAGGAGGAGTGGACCATTTACTTGATAAGAATCATTCATACTGGATTTATCAAGGTAAGCCCTGGATAGGTTTGTCCGTTGGACTGAACCTGAACTGATTACTGTTACAAATATTCAGAGCTTAGCTAACTACGGATTGTCAATAAGAGACAGTTTGCAACTGGCTGGTTTGTTTCACCAAAACCTGTTGCAGTCAATCAGGATTCCATAACGCCCTTACCCATAAGTAGGTCTTTACAGACTCGGTATGTTTCCCTACAGGTTATATTGAAGCTGTTAGAACCTTAACTAAGCGAATATTATCTAATCATACGTGAATCTTGCAACTTATTCCTATAATAGTGTAACATTTTAACTTTAAGGACACTGCACCTTCATCCAATACACCATAGCTACCATATTGTATTGTTAAGCCCTTATATTTTATAGCAACCTAAAAAAAATAAATGGCCATATTAAGAAGTATTCTCCTTGTTGAAGATGACCAGGATGACCAGGAGTTTTTTGCACTTGCCCTTCGGGGAATAAAGGACGTAAGCCTGTTCAACATTCGCCAATAATGGTAAGGAGGCATTGGCTATGCTTGAACATGCCACCATTTTCCCGGATATAATTTTTTCCGACATCAATATGCCATTGATGAACGGATTGGAATACCTGTCTGCATTGAGGAGCAGTACACAAATGCGAGATATACCCGTTGTAATACTCACCACTGATACATATACCACAAAGATTGTTATGAACCTCGGTGCCATTGCATGCATTAAAAAGCCCAATACAGAAAAGCTACTGCATGACCAGATTGTTCAGATGATGGACCTGGGCTTTAAGGAAGCTTCTAGCGGAACCCTTAGTGCCTAAGTGTGAATTATGCAATTTATTTACAGGATTATGTAACAGTTGTATACTATATATGTGAGATTTTTGCAGTAGATATTTTTCAATACCGTACAAATACAGGGTAGGGTTTTTATAAAAAAGCTGTTGATTTTTCGGCAGCTTTTTCATTTTGGCAGCATTTATAATTCAATAACATGAGCGACTTAACCAATATTGCGCATCCAGTAGAACTTGAAAAGTCGAAAGCTTACATTACTGTGGAAATAATTGAATACGTGCCAAATTCAGTGGTCATCAAAACCATCCTGAAAAAATCAACCGGCAATATAAGTGTGATGTCTGTTGACAGTGGTGAAGAATTGACAGAAAAGACGAGTCCGTTTGATACGTTTGTGCAGGTAATTGACGGTAGGGTAGAACTATACATACGTGATGAACTGAATGTACTCAACACTGGCGATTCTATTATTATACCTGCACATTCACCTAACCATGTTAAACCTGATGGAAGGTTCAAGATGATTTTAACAGTTATGAAAAGCGGGTATGAGTAAGCAATATATACGAAAGGGGATTATATTGTGTCTAGGCATTATTATGCTTTGCTCCATTGTGCTTAATGTTATATCCTACACCAACCGATTTGGGCCGTACCCATTTTAATTGAATTGTATGATAAAAAAAGTCTTTCACTAATGTATTTAAGTACCGGGTATTATCCATTATCAAATTCAATCCTGAATTCGGTGCCTTTATTCACTTCACTATTCATATAGATTTTGCCTCCTATTGTTTCCACCTGTGCCTTTACCATATAGAGCCCCATTCCCTTGCCTTCTACATGTGAGTGGAAACGCTTGTACAAACCAAATACCTTGCCTTTTTGTATCTCTGTATTAATACCAAGACCATTGTCTTTAAATAGCAGTATTATTTTGTTGCCTACCATCCTGCTGGTAATGGTTATCAATGGGTTAATATTGGGTTGCCTGTATTTAATGCTGTTGGTTACAAGGTTGAAAAAAATACTGTGCAGGTAGCTTTTTAAGGTCTTTATTTCATCCACTTCCTTAAAATTGGTTTTGAACGTGACGGCTTCTTTCTGGATAAGATTGCCTATGCCTATTTTTATGTCTTCCAGCAATTCGGAAAAGCAAACGGTTTGCTTTTGCTCTATCAATGCATCATGCCTTACCTGCAAAATCTGGTTAAGATCTGTAATCACTTCATCCAGTTTTCTTGATGAAGTAATCAAGTGTTCCAGCATGGCCATCCTGTCTTCCGAGTTGAGCTCCAAGGATTTGAAAGTATGGGTAATGCCTATAATATTTGCTACGGGAGCACGTAAATTATGTGAAACAATATAGGCAAACTGCTGTAGATCCTTGTTCCGCTCAATTAGGTCATTGGTTATTTTCGCCCGTTCCAGTTCAGCAAGCTTGAGTTCAGTTACGTCCTGCAGGATACCGTATAAGCGTACAGGCTTGTTGTTATCGCCCAATTCAAATTTCCTCTCCACATATCCATACCTCAAGCTGCCGTCCCTCCGAATGAAACGGAAATTGAAGGATGAATCTGCCAAGGATTCAAAGGATGCCAGTACGTTTTTTAACGCAAAAGTAGCCTCGTCAGGATGTATGAAAGAGAGGAACAATTCTGTTGAGGGCTGTTCATCCTCTTTATTGATTCCATAAATATGGAACAGTTCATCAGACCATGTGTGGATATCATTTACAAGGTCTATTTCCCAATTGCTTATATGCCCAATTGCCTGTGCTTCCTTCAGCCTTGCTTCACTCTTAACTACCGTTTCTTCTGCCAGTTTCCGCTCCGTAATATTCTGGTGTGCCACAACAAGCATTGGCTCATCACTTTCGAATTTAATGACCCGCACACCGAACCAGCGTTTTTCAAGAGGGGAGTGGCAGGGATATTCAAGGTAGAAAGTTGATTTCCTTTCATTGATGACGTCTTTCATGCCGTTCAACATCTCCAGTGCTAATCGCTCGCCGCCATTAAATGATTCTTCACAAACATGGTAATAGTTGTTTCCCACACCTGAGCTTAGGAAATTTGTTCCGCCATTTTCCAATGCAAATTTTTTCCATGTTTCATTCACCGCTACAATTTTTCCTGAAGCATCCACCACTGCAATATGGGAACTGAGCGAAGCAAGGATTCCACTGGTAAATGCTTCACTTTTTTTCAACTGCTGCTCGGCAATTTTCCTTTCGGTTATATCATGGCTGATGCTTATTAAACCAACAATTTGGTTCTGTTCGTCCCTCAGCGGAATTTTTGATTTTAGGAACCAGTTATTAACACCATACCTGTTGATCCGGAATTCTTCCTTATCAATTATTGACCTGCCTTCCTGTATTACTTGGAGATCTTCCTCCATCTTTTTTTGCACAAACGCCGATGGGAAAAAGAAGGCATCTTCCTTGCCGAGTACGGCAGCTTCGTCATTAGCACCCAAATATTCATAATCCGCACGGTTTGACAGGGTCTTCACAGAATGGGCATCTTTTGTATAGACCAATGCTGGTATATTGTCAATTAATGTCCTCAGCAGTATACGTTCATCCTTGATTGTTTTTTCGCTGAGTTTACTTGCCGTAATATCATGTGAATAACAGGCTGTGCCAATTACCGTATCCCTTTCCCATATAGGGTAGAAGGAGAATTCCGACCATATTTCAAATGGTTCCTTGTTGTGTTCAATTTCAGTAAATATTTCCCCTGCAAAAGCCCGCTTGTACAATTCCCTGTACCTTTCCACCTGTTCAGGCAATGCTATTTTCAGCACATTGGCACCCCTGTTCAATTTATTGCCATACATCTGCACCAGTATGTCATCAAAGGCTTTATTTGAACTGATCAAATTGAAGTCCCTGTCCACACTCCACATCAAATCCCTTGTGTTATTGATTAATGCATTCAGGTTGTTTTGATCAAATTCCTGCTGCTGTTCCGCCTTTTTCTTTTCCGAGATATCCCTGAAATTGGCCACCAAAGCGTTCACTCCCGGTTCATGCAGCATATTGGTAAGCGTGGCTTCGCACCACACCCAATGCCCATTTTTATGTAATAGCCTTAGTTGGTGGTAAACAGATGAACCGGGCGTTCCCAATATCCTGCTCCTGTTGTTCACAAATGCAACGACATCGGAAGGGTGAATGAAATTGAAAGCATAAGTATGCAGCATTTCTTTTAGGGAATACCCGAAAACCTTGGTAATAGAAGGACTGCCATAAAGCATTTCACCATTGGCAGCAGATAGGGTAATCATGTCAGTACTGTTCTCAATCAGTGCTCGGAACCGTTTTTCGTTCTCTACAACCAGTTGTTCGGTTTCCTTTTGCTTTCTTGCTTTTTCAAAGATATCCAAGGCGAAGCTTATATCGCCCGTTACCTCCAGCATCAACGCAATTTCGTCTTCATCGAAAAAGTTGGGTTCTGTTGAGTAAAGATTGAACGTTCCAATCGTGGCACCCACTTTTTTAATAGGAAGTACCATACATGACTGTATGCCGTGCTTTGCAGCATAGGGTTTCCAGTTTTCCAGTTCCAGTTCGTTATATACATCGTTGCAAGTGTAATAAGTACCCGTATGCAATACCCGTTCCTGTGGGCCTTTTTCCTGATAAGGGACATTGTTGAAAAGGCTCAATTCCTCAGCAGGAATGCCCTGCTGCCCAGAAACGGTAATTTTCTTGCCCGTACTATCAAACATGCCAATCCATGCCATTTTGAACTTGCCAAATTCCAGTGCGATGCTGCAGGATTTAAGGATGAGTTCATCTTCGTTCTTCACATGGACGATACTCTGGTTTATCTGGCTGATAAAAGCATAGAGTCGGTTCTTTTTCAGGAGCTTATCGTTGGTCTTCTTCTGTTCGGATCTATCAACAGACAAAATGGAAATACCTTCTTCTATTGGTTCGATACTGATTTCAAAATGTGATGTTGACCCATCAGGGAAAACAAAATCTGATTCAATATGTTCTGGAACCCTATCCTGCATGCATCGTTTCATAGTCTGGAAAAGGGCAGTTTGTTCTATGTCAGGATATTTTTCCATAATGGTATGCCCAATCAGTTCTTCCCTTGTATAACCACTGTACCTGACAAGTGTATCATTTACATAAATATAACGCCAGTTGAAATCATGTATCTGCATGCCTTCAAGCATATTGTCCAGTGTGTGGCGGAACTTTTTTTCATTTTGTGCAATGGCAGTTAGGGTTTCCTTGTGAACATTGTCGATACGTGTTTTGGCAACTGCATTTACCACCGCAACGGGAAGCCTTTGCAACCTGTCCTTAAGGATATAGTCATAGGCTCCCAACTTCATTACTTCAACGGCATACTCTTCGGAAACGGTAGCAGTTACCAATATAAAAGGGATGGTTAGTCCTGCATCCTTCACCATCTGCAGTGCAAGCAATGAATCGAAATTGGGCAATGAATGGTCGGAAAGAATGATATCCGGAGCAAAAGATTTCAATGCCTTTTCAAAACCGTTTTTATCGTCAACCACCAACATCTCAAAATGGATATTTCCCTTTCTTAGGCACCTGTCAACCAATTTCGCATCAGCGGGGAAGTCTTCGAGATGAAGTATCCTTATGCCGGTATCATTTGATGTTTTCATTAAATAGGGTATTGATTGTAGGAGAGCCAATAGGAACCGATTTCCGAGACTGCTTTGATGAACCCGTCAAATTCCACCGGCTTTACGATATAACTGTTTGCACCCAATGCATAGGAACGTTCGATATCCGGATTTTCCTTGGAAGAAGTCAGCATTACTACTGGAATTTTTTTGGTACGTTCATCAGCCTTGATAAGTGTAAGCACTTCAATGCCATCCATTTTGGGCATTTTTAGGTCAAGGAGTATGAGCTTGGGCCTGTTGCTGGTATTCCTTTCGGCATATATGCCTTTGCCAAAAAGGAAGTCAATGGCCAATGCCCCATCTTTTACATGCACAAGTTTATTGCTGTACTTGCTTTTGGACAAGGCACGCATGGTGAGTTCTGCGTCGTTCATATTGTCTTCTACCAAAAGGATTTCTATTTCTGTATTGTTCATAGTAAATATGTTAACTTATTCATTCGTAGGCATGCTGAAAAAGAAAGTGGCTCCTTGACGCTCCTTGCCTTCTGCCCATATCCTGCCTTCATGCTTATGGATGATACGCTGCACAATGGCCAGCCCAACCCCAGTGCCCTGGAATTCCTCAGTGGAATGCAGCCTTTGAAAAACGCCAAACAGTTTGTGGCCAAACTGCATGTCAAAGCCCACTCCATTATCCGTAATGGAATAGATAATTTGCCTGTCTTCTTTTTTTGATGCAATAGATATAACTGGTGTTTCTTCTTTGGAAGAATACTTGATGGCATTGGAAAGCAGGTTTGTCATTACCCTTTCCATCAATGTATGGTCAGCCCTTAATGGAAGAAGGTTGCTGAATTTTATTTGGGCATGATGGGAAATAGACTGTCCTATCTCAAGTAGCATGTTTGCTGTCAGTGCATTCATGTCAACGTTAGTCTTTTTGATTTCCTTTCTGCCCAATCTTGAAAAACTGAGCAGGTCGTCAATCAAGATACCCATTTTCTTTGCATTCTGCTGTACTTCACCAAGCAGGCGTTTGCCCTCATCATCAAACAATGCATCATAGTCTTCTTCCAGCATTCTTGCATAACCGCCCACTGCCCTGAGCGGTGCACGCAGGTCATGGGAAACAGAATAGGAAAAGGATTCAAGTTCCTTATTGGCCAACTCCAATTGCATCGTACGTTCAATAACTTCCCTGTTGGCAATGACGAGTTCTTCGGCCCTGTTTTCCTTTTCCTTATTTTGGTAGATGAGTTCCATATTGGCAATGACCAGTTCATTTGCCCGCTTTTCCTTTTCCACGTTCTGGTAAAGCAGTTCCCTGTTGGCAATAATTAATTCGTCGGCACGTTTGCCCTTTTCTTCATTTTGATAGGCAAGCTCTATGTTGGCAATGACCAATTCAGCAGCCCTTTTTTCCTTTATTTCATTTTGGTAGGCCAATTCTTTATTGGCAATGATTAGTTCTTCGGCCCGTTTCTCTTTTTCTTTATTTTGAAGAGCGAGTTCCTTAATAGCAATACTTAGTTCCGCCGCACGTTTTTCCTTCTCCTTGTTTTGATAGGCAAGTTCTATATTGGCAATACTTAATTCTGCTGCCCATTTCTCTTTTTCTTCGTTTTGAGCAACAAGCTCCTTATTGGCAATAATCAATTCCGTAGCCCTTTTTTGCCTCTCTTCGTATTGAAAAGCAAGGTGCTTGTTTGCAATAACCAATTCATCTGTTCTGCTATCCTTATGTGTTTGCGGTTTCAAAAGTATATTCGTGTTTTAGCATTAATAATAGGAGCGGGAAAAGGCAATACGCAGATTGACGTACATGGCAACTATTAAGTAAGTATTAAGAAAACTAAAGGCAAGAAAGATTTGGATGATGCGGATTCAGTTGGTGTCTATAATTATGTATGTGTTGCAAGCTGCAGCTGAACGATTCGTTGGAAAGATAGTCTTTTAAAATCAAGTGAGCAACAAGATCCGCCGTTATAAACAGTTTATGCGTAGTTAACTAGGGATATGGTGACTTATAAAACAACCTTTATGGATTTGCAGGAATTGAAATGTAATTACTACCGCTAAATTCAGGCTAAACTTATGGATTGCAATTGGAAAAGGCATGCAAGAAAGAATTCATTATTCACCATTCGCCAATTGTCATTCCGATGCCTGACAGAAGTCATTTTCTGCCACTGGTTGCTGCAATAGTTTTGAATCAAAGTTGGTTATATGAAATTAGAGCTTGATGACAAAATGAGTATTGGCCTTATACAGGAACTTTTCCATTGCCTTTTCCCTTTTTTGAAAGTACAGTTTTTTGAAAAGGGCATACGCATACAGGCAAGCACCGCACTGTGCAAACATATTGGAGACAGCAGCCGTTTATTGGGGAGTTTCAAATCAGCTGACCCACATATACAAAGGGAAATGTCAATTGAACCAAGTATGACGGTGAACCAATTGGAAATTGGTTTCAATAATTGCTATGCACTGCATACACAAGTGTACCGCAAATCAGGCAATGTTTGGTTGGAAGCAACCATAACGGATAGTTGGACATTGGAAGAGCAGAACAAGCAAGGAGAGATGCTGTCTGTTCAGCTATCATAGAATAGGGCAGGCAGGACCCGCTCAGTTTCTCAGGTTGGCCAGTTTCAACGTGGCTATAATGGTAATCCTGCCACCATCAATACCAATTAGTTTTTCATCCTTGAAATCGCTCAATGTCCGGATGGTGCTTTCTGTAGCCGTTCCTGCAAGGTTGGCAAGGTCTTCCCTAGATACCTGTATACTAAAAATGGGTTCGTCCGCTCTTTTAAATTTATCCTGCAATTGCAATAGGGCATCTGCCACTTTCTTGCGGACAGAATTGTACGCCAGTTTCACCAATTGCACTTCTTTCTCCTGCAGGTTGCTGCTCAGTATCTTGATGAATTTTTTGGATACTTCCGTATTCCTATACAGCAATGCGTGGAATTCTTCTTTGGGCAGCAGGTAGAGTTCGCATGCTTCCAATGTGGTTGCTGTATCCTTGTATGGGCTTTCTTCCAACAGGGCAAGGTAGCCAAAGAAATCCCCTTCGCTGTACAGCCCTGTTGTCAATTCCTTACCGCTTTCGGAGGTCCTTGTGGTCTTTACTTTCCCTTTGTTGAGGAAGTAGATGCCTCGTGGGTAACTGCCTTCATGGTAAACCTCCTCCTTCTTCCGGTACTGTTTGAGGTCCATCTCAAGGGAATATTTTTTCAGGTCCGCCATGCCCTTCACATCGTCCACAAAAGAGGCAAACCCCTTCAGGTCCTGACTAAACTCTCTCTTCAGTATATCCACTTTACGGAACCTGCTTTCAATGGCGTTCAATAACTCAATATCATCAAAAGGCTTTGTTAGGTAGTCGTCTGCACCCATGTCCATGCCCTTGCGGACATCCCCCCTTTCTGTTTTGGCAGTTAAGAAAATAAAGGGAATGGTGGCCATCTCCTCATTCTTGCCAAGTAAGTGGAGTACCCCATAGCCATCCAGTACGGGCATCATGATATCACAAACGATAAGGTCAGGCTTATTGGCATGAGCCAGTTCAATGCCCTTCTTGCCGTTCTCAGCCATGCTTACTTCATAGCCTGCAAGGGAAAGTATCTCGGAAGTGTTCTCCCTTATTTCTTCATTATCCTCTATCAGTAATATCTTTTTGCCCATTGTGTTGACTGTTTGGTATGGTTACGGTAAAGGAAGTTCCTTTATGTAGTTGGCTCTGCATGTCTATCTTACCGTTGAGCAGTTCCACATAACGTGCTACGATACTGAGACCTAGGCCGGTGCCCTGTATATGGGTGGCATTGTGCCCACGGAAGAAGCGTTCAAAAAGGTGCAACTGGTCCGCTTCTTCAATCCCTATTCCACTGTCCTTGACAAAAAGCCCAATTTCTTCGCTAGCCACCGAAGTACTGACGGTAATAGTGCTGTTGTCGGGAGAGAACTTAATGGCATTGGAAATCAGGTTTACCAATATGGTACGTATACCCTTAGGGCTGATGAATGCTTCGGGAGGGCCAGTATGTCTGTGTTCTATTCGCTGGCCCGGTTTCACCAGCAATAGCATTTCCTGCACAATGGACTCGGTGAAGGATTCTAGGTCCATTGGCTGTGCGGCGGTATCGGTCCAACCTTCTTCTAATTTGCTGATAGACAGTACATCGTCAAGAAGGGCAGTCATATTGCCAATGGCCGTCTTGATACGCTGTATATGCTGCTGCTGTTTTTCCTTATTGTCTGCCTCGGCATACTTTGCCACCAATGATAGGGAAGACAAAATGGTTGTCAGCGGCGTCCTGAATTCATGCGATGCCATGGAGACAAATTTTGTTTTCATCTCGCCCAATTCCCTTTCCCTGTCCAGTGCAACATGGAGATCCTTTCTTGATATTTCCAACTGCTGCAATGCCTCTTCCAGTATCATTGTCCTGTCTTTCACCCTTTTTTCCAAGTCTTGGGCAGTACGCTCCAGTTCTGTTTTCTGCTGCAGGATGGACTGTTCATTTTTCTTCCGTTGGGATATGTCGATGATAAAAGCAATGGTATAGTTGATGGCATCTGCTGTGTAGGGGCTGAGGCTTATTTCAACGGGAAATTCGGTTGCGTCTTTTTTGATACCGAAAAGCTCCCTTCCAGTTCCCATTGATCTGGGTTTTGGATGTTCCCCAAATTCCTGTCGAAGCCTGGCATGGTGACCGCTATAGCGTTGAGGCATGAGCAATTCTACTTTTTTGCCCACCAATTCGCCGGACGGGTAGCCGAACAGTTTTTCTGCGGAAGGATTAACCACTTGTATCGTGCCGGCAGCATCTGTAACCAGTATCCCTTCCGTGGCGTATTCGAATAGGGCCCTGAACTGCTCCTCACTTGTAAATGTTTGTGGCATAGAAGTTAAAGGTACCCCTTTTGCCCAATGGCAAACATGATAGGCGTCATCTTCCAAGAACGGATGAAGGGAAATGGGGTGACCATTATCATTTTATTTCCCGCATAAGATTTGAATCTTTGGCATTCACCAATACTGACCATCATGAAAGCAGCAAAGGATATGATTGCGTCAAACATACATTTTTTTAATACTGTTCATCCTGATGATAAGGTAATCAAGGCATTGCAGCTAATGAAATGCAATAACCTGAATCATGTAATTGTGGTAGCTGGAGGGAGGTTCATGGGAATAATGTCCGAAACCGATTATGCCAAGAAGGTGATATTGGAGGGCAAAAATTCCTACGAAACGGCGGTGAGGGAAATCATGGACAGTGAATGTCCCGTTGTTGATGCCGTAGACAGTATGGATGCCTGTTTCGTAATCATGAACAGGTTAAAGGCCAACTATCTATTTGTTTTTGACGAACTCAATTTCATCGGTGTACTTACGATGCAGGACATGTTGCGTGAAGAGTTGGAAGAGAAAGTAAAGTGAAGAATCAAACTGTTTAGGACAAGGACAGGCTAATCAGTCATTACTTTAAAGTCCATATTGAATGTTACATCAAGCCGGTCATTGGCTTTAATCACCCCACCCATTTTTTTTGGCGGAACAAGATTGAAATCTGAAAAATGGACACTTTGTGTTGCCATCAAATGATATACTTGGTTTTGAGTGGAGATAATTAGGGTAATGCCAATCCTTTTCTTTGTGCCAGCTAGTTCAATGTCCACAATGCCATTGATATATTCCTGCCCAGTTTTAAGTTCAGGGTACCTTTCGAGGGAAACAAAATAAATAGTAAGCATGGGAAAATCGCTTGCCTTTAAAGTTTTGCGGAGATCTTTGGTCATCATTTTATTGAGGCAGTCAAAACTTGATACTGGGATGCTTAGTTTGCCTTCCATCAAAACAACGATATCTGTACCGAATTTCTTGTAACAAGTAATGGTATCTGCGTTTGAATAACCGCTAATGCTGCAACTGAATTTGTTTACATTGGTACTCCCATCCACTTTCACAATCCCTTCCCTTGCTACCAGCCATTTTACTTTATACGCAGTATGGGTACTGCTATCAATAGTGAAAGCAATAGCTGTTCCAATCAATCCGATAAGGATAAATATGCGGTGTTTTGTAAACATATAAAAAAGGTGAAAAATTATTGGGAAGCATAAAGTCAGGGTGCATCGACACCCTGACTCTAATGCTGCTAAAGTGATAGGCTAAAAACCAACCACTGCTTCAATAACATAACCATTGAACTTACCGCCTGAACGGTAGTCGGCTACCGGAAAATCCTTGTATTGCTGCACCACATACTCTGCCTTCATCAGGATATTCCTGGTGAGGAACCATCCTCCGGCCACCGCAAAGCGGTTCACGCTGACATCGCCTGCATAAACGATTGCACCTGCACCTGTACCAGCGGCGTTGTCTGCAAGCCTTGCTGCAACGGCGTTATACCTTAATCCTATAAAAAGGTTCTCTTTTTTTCCAAACCTGTACACGGCATCCACTGCATATTGGTTTGCTTTCCTGTTTGCTGTTTCCTTGGCCGTTCTGCCCGATGCAGTTTCATAAGTCCCAAACAGTTCAAGGCCATCAGCCTTTAAAAAACCATTGAACATAAAGGCATTGATCTTTTTTCCGAAGCTGGGATTGAAGCGTCCTGAAAAAGCCAATGGTGTGCCGGCACCTGTCGTGCTGCTTGGGTTGGCAGCATTCTGTTCCATTACATACTGGTAATTGGAACCTGACCTGTCGCCACCCATTAGCGTATTGCCACCACTGCTCTGGTTGCCATAATAGGATGCACTTAAACGTACCCTAACAATTTCATTCAGTTGTTTGTCAAATCCGGCCTTCACTAAAATGGAGGGTGATTTATGCAGGTTGCCATCCGTATTTTGTGCTGCATATAGGGAATCAACATTGCCTTTGATCATGCCATTGGTAATACCCAACATGCCAAAGAGGCCGTTTTTCTGTACAAATACTTCTCCACCAATTTCCGTGGCATAAGCATCCATAATGTTCCCTTCCATAAAAGGATTGTACAGTGCTTGCCCGCCATCGCTCCTGCGGAAATGGGCATCGCCGTAATCCACTTCAAAGTGTCCTATCTTAATGGTGGTCACCTTCATGATGTCACTCCAGAACTTTCCTTTAAAAGGCAATTTGTCAAACTGTATATAGCCACCCTTTACCCATGTTTCATTGTGGTGCTTCGTGGAAAGGTAACTGGTGATATTGAGCCTGATGCCATCAGCAAGCTGCACGTCCATGTACAGGTTTGCCTGTGCTGTTTGGAAGCCGGCCGTTATGACTTTCAATTTATTGCCGGGTGTTGATACGCCATTGGCAAAAGAGCCAACCGTATTGTTCAATGCACTGGGGTTTTCGTGTGTAAGGTTCTGGAACTGCTGTGTAAAACCTGCACCGAACTTGATTTTCAGGTTGTCAAATACGTAGTTCGTGTCTTTGACTGTTTCAAAAACATTGATGCCGCTTTTGTCATAAGACCTAAGATTGGCTATCCTTGGCTGCTGTGCCATCAGCGTTACTGGTAAAAGGCCAGTTAATAATAAAACTGTACGGTAGGCTTTCCTAATGTGTTTTTGCATGTTTGTTATTTTAAAATGCTGATTGCTCTTATTGTTTAACAAGGAGAAGGTCGAACTGGAGGGAGACTTCATTGCCTGTCTTCACTGCCCCCATCATAAATGTTGGGGGATCCATGTTGAAGTCTTTCATTTGTATTTTTTTTACTACGCTAATGGTGATGCTCCTGTCTGCATTCATTTTATAAGTAGCCAAGAGGTCGGTATCAAGTGTGGCTCCTGCAATGGTCAATTTGCCTCGGCAGCTGATGCTGCCATTTGCTGTGACTGTTGCCGCAGTTAAGGCATAGGTAATGGAACTGTTCTTGTCCGTTTTCAGTGCCTTGTAGGCATTCTTGTCCATACCGCTATGTTCACTTTTCAAACTTTTTGCAGGTACGGTAAAGTTCATTGATGTAAGGCTGCTTAGTTGGTTGGAGCTGTTAAAGACAAACGCTGCACTGCATTCACCAGTTGACGACTTCATCGTCCAGTCATGCATGGTGGAAGTACCGCTTACCAGCACTTCAACGGTTTTTGCATGGTACTTCACCTGTGCAAAAGATAAAAGGCCAAAGAACTGGACAAGCAACAAAAGAAGACCCTGCTTTTTTATGGGGAATGTTGGCATCGTAAATGTTTTAGATGATTTTAAACTAGACCTGTAGGATATTCCTAATGGCAGGTGCAAGGTATCTTAGCTATCTAGCGGGTTTGATGATGGCCATCATCAGGAAACATGATTGATTAAGGATGGAAACTGATGGATATCATATTTTATATGATGTAGTGGCTATTGGGTTCTACGTTAAGCTTCGGCTCGCTAACCACGATTGGCAATTAGGAGCTAGTTTGCAGCAGTTCCTTTCTAACAGTTTCCCCCGTCCACAAAAAAATAATTTTAGGCAACAATTAATACTGGTTTTTCTGCAACTTTGTCCCAACCCCAAATCCCCTTAAAAATACATTAACTGTATGCTGCACATTGAAGCGGCCTTAAACGTATTTTTAATGACCATGAACCAAATAGACAGGGATTTTCATTTATTGATAGCAGATGACGACGAAGAAGATGTGGAGATTTTTATTATGGCACTTAAAAGTACCGCTTTCAATGGCAGTTATACCATTGCAAATGATGGGATAGATGCCTTGAACAAGTTAAAGGAACTTCCTTTTGTTCCCCATCTAGTTATATTGGACCTCAACATGCCACGTATGCATGGTGGGGAATGCATGCAGCAAATAAGGCAGATGGATCGTTTTGCTGCCGTGCCCATTGTTATATACTCCACTTCCTCCTTTCCCGGTGAGAGAGAGAAACTCCTGCAGGCTGGTGCAGCCGCATTCTTGACAAAGGAGTTCAGTTTCCAGAAAATTGCCGAGCAGATAAATGCTTTGTTGGACGCATACATGCCCACCGAGCAGGTCACCCATAAACAAGCAGATCTATGATCTTAATAGTGGATGACAGGCCGGAGAATATTTTTTCCCTCAAAAGCCTACTTGAACTGCACAGGTTTAGTGTGGACACAGCTATGTCAGGTGACGAGGCACTGAAGAAAATTCTGAAGAATGACTATGCCCTTATTATACTGGACGTGCAGATGCCAGTCATGGATGGTTTTGAAGTGGCGGAGGCCATTTCGGGCTACAGCAAGTCAAAGGATATTCCCATTATATTTTTAACGGCATTGAGCACGGAGAAAAAGTTCATTACAAAAGGCTATTCTTCGGGCGGTGCCGATTATGTTACCAAGCCCTACGATGCGGACCTGCTGTTGCTGAAGGTGAAAACCTTTTACCGCATCCATGAGCAGACAAGCGAACTGAACCGCATACAGGATGAATTGCGTAAGGAAATAGAATCACGCAAGAGAGCAGAAGCTGACCTGCTGGTGCTTAATCAATTGCTGGAACAGAAGGTGGAAGACCGTACCGATGACCTTAAGAAAACAAATACCTTACTGGAGAAAAAAAATGAGGAACTGCAGCAGTTTGCCTATATCTGTTCCCATGACCTGAAAGAGCCTTTGCGTAAGATACAGGTATTCAGCAATATTGTAAAGGAACGTGCCAGCCTTAAAGAAGACAGTGACAGTTCGGCTTTTATAGAAAGGATTATCCATGCCTCGCAGCGTATGTCCAACCTTATCAATGATGTACTGAACTATTCCACACTTGACAGGAAATCCAACTTTGTGCTGACGGATGTCAACCAGATTATTAAAGGCGTGGTAAGCGACTTGTATGTTGTTATAACGGAGACGGGTACCAAGATTGAATTGGTGCCACTGCCTGAAATGGAAGTGGTGCCAGTGCAGATGCAGCAGCTTTTCAACAACCTCATCAGTAATGCCATCAAATTTGCAAGACTGGATGCAAAGCCGGAAATCCGTATTGAGGCATATAGGGTAGCCGACTGTTCTTTTGATGCGGCCAAAGATGGGGAGGGAAAGTTTTGCAGGATTACGGTAACGGACAACGGAATCGGCTTTGACGTTTCTTACTTGGATAAAATTTTTACCATTTTTCAACGCTTGCACGCTGCCAGTGAATTTGAAGGAACTGGTATTGGGCTGGCGGTAGTAAAGAAAATTGTGGATACGCACCATGGTGTTATTACGGCAAGTAGTGTAGTGGGTAAGGGCAGTTCATTTTTAATGGTATTGCCAATTAAACATTAGTAATAAGTTATCACTATTGAACCACTTGTAACCAATAATTTTAACCACAACCTGTCCCGTCATATCGAGAAAAACGATAAAGTTTCAATTTGACAAGCCAGAGGGTAAGTAGATTTTATATAAGGATAGTTATAAAAAAATAAACAATAGATACATGAAGTCCTCATTTCAACGCAACCTGTTAGTTGGTTTTGGTGTTTCGCTGCTGTTGCTGATTGTCAGTTCTGTTGCATCCTTTATGAGCATCAGGAACCTGTTGAACAGTTTGGACCAGGTGCAACGTACATCTGAAATCATACAAAATTTCGATAGGGTACTTTCTATATTGAAAGATGCAGAAACAGGGCAACGGGGTTACTTGGTTACGGGCAGAGAAACATTTCTGGCACCCTACAACGGAGCCTATGAACTGGCAAGTAAGGAACTGGAGGCAACCAAGCAACTGGTAAAAGAAGATCCTGTGCAAACCTCCAATTGCAATCAATTGAATGAAGTGATTGAGAAACGCTTGAGACAACTGGAAAAGCTCATCATATCAAAAAGGGACAGTAACACGATTAATATAGATGAACTGGAGATGGGAAAGTACTATATGGACGAGGCAAGAAAACTGGTGAAGCGGATGACTGACCATGAAAAGTCGCAGTTGGCCCTACGCACAGAGAAGATGAACAGACTGGCCAACACCACACCTTTATTGATTGTATTGGCTGCTGTCCTGTCTATGGTTATCACGATTGTGTTTTTCCTGCGTATCAATAACGACTTTAAAAAAAGAACGGAACTTCAGCAGGAACTGCAGGAAAAGGATGAGGATATCACGAGGCGTATCGGTATCATCCGCAATATTGCTGAAAAAATTTCAGAGGGCGATTATGCCACCCGTGTTCCTGAAGGCGGCAAGGATGGTTTGGGTGTGTTATCTGTTTCATTGAACAAAATGGCCAGTTCACTGGATTACTCTTTTAACTTATTGTCTGACAAGGAATGGATGCAGACGGGCATTGCTGAATTGAACACCAAAATGATTGGTGAAGTGGATATGCAGTCACTCACTGCAAAAGTTATTGAGTTTGTGGCAGGCTATACAGACAGTATTGTAGGTGCCATTTACCTTAAGGAGAATGAGGATGAACTGCATTTTTCCAATGGCTATGCTTTTATGGTGAATGCAAATAATGGGACCATCAGAATGGGTGAGGGCATTACAGGGCAGGCTGCTTCCATAGCAAAGCATATCCTATTGACTGATATTGATGAGGCAGGAATCATTGTGAGCTATGCTGCTGGCAGTATCAAGCCCAAGTCCATTATTGCTGTCCCGTTGCAATATGAAAAGAACGTAACAGGCGTTATCGAACTGGCATCGCTGAAGAACTACACTGCCAATGATATTGCTTTTCTGGAAGCTGTGTCACAGGCCATCGGTACTTCCATCAACAGTGTGCAGACAAGGAAGAAATTGCAGGAATTCTTGGAAGAAACACAGGCACAATCAGAAGAATTGCAGGCACAGCATGCTGAAATGGAAAACATCAACACTGAACTGGAAGCACAAGCACATAAACTGCAGGCTTCGGAAGAGGAACTGCGTGTGCAGCAGGAAGAGCTTTCACAATCCAATGCGGAACTGGAAGAAAAGGCAAGGTTGCTGGAAGAGAAAAATCAGTTGATTGTGGAAAGGAACCTCGAAATACAGTCAAAGGCAGAACAGCTTGCATTGAGCACCAAGTACAAATCGGAATTCTTGGCAAATATGTCCCATGAACTGCGTACACCACTGAACTCCATCCTGCTGCTGTCAAGATTGATGTCGGAGAACACGGAGAAGAACTTAAGCGACCAGCAGATTGAATATGCGAAAGTGATACAGGGTTCGGGTAATGGATTGCTGGCATTGATTAATGAAATATTGGACCTGTCAAAAATAGAATCGGGCAAAATGGAACTGCAGGTGGAGGAAGTGTTTGTGCACGATATTATTGGCGAGATGAAAGCCCTTTTTGAACCCATTGCCCAAGAGAAGAGATTGCCTTTCAACATACAGCTTGAAAAGGATGTGCCTGCCAGCTTGAAAACGGACAGGATGCGTTTGGAGCAGGTGGTAAAGAACCTATTGTCTAATGCATTGAAGTTCACGTCACAGGGGCAGGTTGATTTTGCCATTGCCATGCAAGATGCCGCACATGTTTGCTTTACAGTAAAGGATACGGGCATAGGCGTTTCGGCCGAAAAGCAACAATTGATTTTTGAGGCATTCCAGCAGGAAGACGGTTCAACTAGGAGAAAATATGGCGGCACTGGTCTGGGACTTTCCATCAGCAGGGAACTGGCAAAACTATTGGGCGGTAAAATTACTTTGAAAAGTGCGGCAGGCGAGGGAAGTGCTTTTACATTGGTAGTTCCTATAGATGCGTCTGCCTTGGTCGCAGAGCAGGTACCGGAACTAATTGAAGCTGTTGCTGAACCTTCCATACAAAAGGAAAAGAAGAATGAATTAGTAGTAGATACCATACCACTGGATATACCTGATGACCGGGCTTCCATCAAAACAAATGACAAGGTGCTACTTATTGTGGAAGATGATACCGCCTTTGCAAAATCACTGATTGAATATACAAGGAAGCAAGGTTACAAAGCCGTATCCTGTGTGCGTGGCGACGAGGCCTTGCCATTGGCCAAAAAGTACAAGCCAACAGGGATATTGCTGGACATACAGCTTCCTGTAAAAGATGGTCTGGAAGTAATGGATGAACTAAAGACGGATCCTGCCACCAAGCATATTCCGGTACACATGATGTCATCGCATGAAATGAAAAACAAGAGCCTCTCAAAAGGTGCGATTGACTTTATCAGCAAGCCAGTTGCCTTTGAAAAGATGCAGGATGTTTTTGAAAAACTGGAATATGTGCTGCAGCACAATCCGAAGAAGGTGCTGATTGTGGAAGAGAATGCCAAACATGCCAAGGCATTGGCCTATTTCCTGGAAACGTATGACGTGAATGCTGAAATTAAAAACTCTATTGATGATGGCATCATAGCATTGAGGGAAAAGGAAGTGAACTGCGTGATACTGGACATGGGCGTGCCTGCACAGAACAGTTATTACACCTTGGAGAAAGTAAAGAAAACACCGGGTCTGGAGAACCTTCCCATCATCATTTTCACAGGCAAAAGCCTTTCAAAAGGGGAGGAGCAACGCATCAAGCAATATGCGGATACTATAGTGGTGAAAACTGCCTACTCATACCAACGCATCATTGACGAAGTGTCGCTTTTCCTTCACTTAGTGGAAGAAAACAATAAGCCTGCAGGTACCATGCAGTACAAGAAATTGGGCATGCTGAATGATGTGCTAAGAAACAAGAATGTGCTGGTAGCAGATGATGATGTACGCAATATTTATTCGCTGACACGCTCATTGGAGAACTATAGTATGAACATCATTGCGGCTATGGATGGCAAGGAGGCATTGCAGAAACTGAAAGACGGAACAAAGGTGGACGTGATACTGATGGATATGATGATGCCCGAGATGGATGGTTATACTGCCATACAGGAAATAAAAAAACATCTTGCATTCAAAAAGATACCCATTATTGCCGTAACGGCGAAAGCCATGGTGGGTGACCGGGAAAAGTGCATCAAGGCGGGTGCTTCTGATTATATCACCAAACCAGTGGATATAGACCAACTGCTTTCCTTGTTGCGTGTCTGGTTGTATGATTCAAATGTGTAAGGGGAACAGACGAAAGTTCCATTGTAGTTATGTTAAATAAACCAAAGTTCCATTCAAGTCCGATGGGTACTGGATGATGACTTGGATAATAAAATTCAGTTTAACGCATGAAAAAAGTTTTGATTGTAGATGATGATGCCCGAAACATTTTTGCCCTTGTTGCTGTTTTGCGTTCCAAAGGATATGAATGCTTAACGGCTACTGGTATGTCGGACGCATTTGTGCTGTTGGAAAAAGAGCCTGCAATAGCCATTTTATTGCTGGACATGATGATGCCTGATATTGATGGTTACCAAGCCATTGCTATTTTACGCAATGATGAGCGTTACCGTTCATTGCCCATTGTTGCGGTAACTGCACAGGCCATGCTGGGCGACAAGGAGCGTTGCCTGGAAGCGGGTGCGGATGCTTATATCTCAAAACCAATTGATACGGATGAACTGTTCAAAACAGTGAAAACATTTGTTGAATAGAGACGTCTTGCGACGAAGGAAGCAATCCTATTTACCGTTGGGTAGATTGCTTCGTATCTCGCAATGACGAAAACTTACAGAGACGTTTTTAGGGTTGGCAACCCTTGATAAAGGTTCTTACTGAATTATGAAGACAGTCTAATAACCACCATGCAGGAAAAATCATTACATATTGAGGATAGGGAAATAGAGGGTCTGCTGGCTGATGTGCTGGATTGGTATGGATATGATTTTACGGACTATTCACGGGCCTCGCTAAAAAGGAGGGTGAACCGTTTATTGCTCATGGACAAATTCCCGTCCATTGCAGAGTTCCGCTACCACTTGCAGAACAACGAAGATTATATGCACCGTTTTGTGGAGGAGATTACAGTGAACGTAACGGAAATGTTCCGTGACCCCTCTTTTTACAGAACGCTACGCAGCGAAGTGCTGCCTTATCTCAACACACATCCAGTTATCAGGATATGGCATGCAGGCTGCTCAACAGGTGAGGAAGTATATTCCATGGCCATTCTCTTGAAGGAAGCCAACCTCCTGCATAAATCATTACTGTATGCAACGGATATCAATCCAGGTGTGCTTGAAAATGTAAAGAAGGGGATCTTTCCATTAGCAGCCATGAAACAGTATTCCGATAACTATATACAGTCAGGGGGCACGAGGGATTTTTCCGAATACTACACTGCCAAATACAATCTGGCAAAATTTGATGAATCGTTGGGCAGCAAGATTATTGCCTCCACACACAACCTGGTATCGGACAGGTCGTTCAATGAGTTCCAGTTGATATGCTGCAGGAATGTGCTCATCTATTTTGATAAGGAACTGCAGGACAAGGTACTTGGCCTTTTTAACGAAAGCCTTTCCCAATTGGGTTTCCTTGCTTTAGGGTCAAAAGAAAGCTTGAAGTTTTCTCCCATATATAAAGATTACAAACAGGTACTGCAAAAAGAAAAGATATGGCGGAAGATACAGTAGCCCCACCGTTCAGGTTGGTCATTATTGGAGGCTCAGCAGGGAGCCTGGAAGCATTGCTTAAAATATTTCCATGGATTGATGGCAGCCTGAACATGGCCCTTGTGATTGTAGTGCACAGGAAATCTTCCAGCGACTCCCAACTGTCTTCCATACTCCATGATAAGACATCATGGCCCGTAAAGGAAGCGGCGGAAAAGGAAATGATACAATTGCGGCATGTTTATATAGCACCCGGTGATTACCATTTGCTATTTGAAAACGACCATAGCTTCTCACTGGACGATTCGGAGAAAGTGAAGTTCAGCAGGCCAAGCATTGATGTAAGTTTTGAATCTGCCGCAGAAGTTTTTGGTAAGCATCTAACAGGCATTTTATTGTCAGGGGCCAATGACGATGGCGTAGAGGGGCTGAGGCAGATTAAGCATCATGGTGGCACTTGCATTGTGCAGGAACCTGCTACAGCAGAAATGCCTTTCATGCCGCAGCAGGCCATTCTACATGGTCCAGTTGATTCCATTGTTCTTCCCGATACCGAAATAGGAAAGTTTGTTGCTGCAATGGCCACAAATTAGAAAATCTACATGTAGCATGAAATTTTACGTGTCAGGGGTACTGGGTATTTTTCATGCGGTCTTATGCATTCTAATCATGCCTCACTATCTTTCTTTCAAATTGTATCCCAGTGTTGAGGAATGTTATCATTTTATTTGCCCTCTTGATTGCTGCCCAAACTGTTTCTGTACAGGTAAACGAAGCAGACTCACTGGATTGTGTGGCCGTTAACCATAAAAGCATTGCCTATTACAAGCGAAATATAAAGAGTCTGTAAAGTGGGCAGGTTTTGTATTAGTGGGGGAGTTGAATTGTGATGCACCAGAAGTTTTGCCTTTGATATACTGCACAAAATTGGCGTAGATATACTTGATATTGTGGAAAATAATCTGCGTCTTTCCTGCCATTAGTCCACAAGTTTCAGCATAATGGATTGTTTTCTTATCCTTCCCAATGCATTATAAATTAGCTATTTAACAGTCAGCATCAGTAATGCATAATTGGCAAGCAGTTTGGTTACACAATTCACATCCAATACTTAACTGAACCTTATCCCCATGAAACATGTTACCGAACGTATCTACGATTTCAATGCAGGTAGGATACCTGCGATGCTCAATTACAAGTACCATTACATGACCAAGAACCTTTTCCGGTTCTACAGGGCCACTTGCCATTTGTTTTACGAAGACCTTGTGCAGGATAACCACTTACCGAATTCTCCATTGGGCTGGATATGTGGCGATATGCATTTGGAGAATTTCGGCAGTTACAAGGGTAGTAATGGCATGGTATATTTTGACCTGAACGATTTTGATGAGGCAGTGCTTGCCCCTGTTGCTTGGGAAGCAGTGCGTTTGGTGACCAGTATCCTAGTTGCTTTTGAATCATTGAAAATAGATAATGATAAGGCCATGCACATGGCCAACCTGTTCCTAAAATCCTATGCTGCTACATTGGGAAAGGGAAAGGCATGCTACATAGAAGCAAGCACTGCAAGGGGCATCATCAAGGAATTTCTGGAAACAGTAGGTATCCGCAAACAAAAATCCATTTTAGCGGAGAGGACCGAGAAGGGCAAGATTTTGTTGGAACATGCCAAACACCTGCAATTGGATAGGCTATCGAAAAAGGAACTGCTGGAACACGTGGGCAACTGGTTGAAGAATGATGATGGTAGTCCCTATAACTATGAAGCAGTGGATGCGGCGTTCCGTTTGGCAGGTACATCAAGTTTAGGCATCAATCGGTATGAAATTCTGTTGAAGTCCACCAACGGCAATGGCAAACGCTACCTATTGCTGGACATGAAACAGGCCATGCCATCCTCATTGACGTCCTACCTGCCCAATAAGCAGCCCAAGTTTGCCAACGAAGGGGAAAGGATTGTTTTTTTGCAGCAACTGTTGCAGAATCAGACACCTGCCCTTTTAAGCAGTACCATTTACAAAGGGATTCCCTTTATCATGCATGAAATGGAACCGGTGAAAGACAGCATCAATTTCAAATTGATCAAAAAGAATTACCGTGGCATGTGCGAAGTAATTGACAGCATGGGCATGTTGGCAGCATCGTCACAACTCAGGGCCGCAGGCAGGAAGGGAGCTGCCAATGCCGATGCACTGGTAAAGTTTGGACTGGACTGCAATTGGCAGGAAAGCATACTCAATTATTCCCTAAAGGCTGCTGCCAAGACCAAGAAATACTTTGAAGCATTCAAAAAGGACCAGGAGAAAATACCATTACTGAATGATTAAAAGACTGTTATGCATGAATTGTTATTAGACCTTTTTGGGGAAGGCAGGCGGCTTGAATGGTGGCAGATGGCAGACCGTGCCTTAGTCATGTTCCTGATAGCCCTGTTACTGGTAAGATTGGGTGGTGTTCGCATATTCGGAAAGAAATCTTCCTTTGATGATATCGTCACCGTCATGCTTGGGGCCGTGCTGTCAAGGGGAATTACAGGAGCAGCCGAATTCTTTCCCTGTGTTGCGGCTGGTGCCAGCTTAATACTGGTGCACCGTATCATCTCATTTCTCTGCATCAAATTACGTGCAGTTGAAAAATTGGTCAAGGGCAAAGAAGTCCTATTATTTGAAAATCGTGAGATACTCATGGACAACCTTACCAAATGTTCCCTCACAAAAATGGATTTGATGGAAAGCTTAAGACTTGAAACCAACAAGGATTCTTTTGAACACATTGATAGGGCATACATGGAAAACAATGGACGCATCAGTTTTATTCTTTTCAAGGATAGTGTATAGCGTATGCCCTCATTTCGTTAAATGTTCAGTCTCCTCAGCAAAAACCAGTCACCTTTTTCTCCGCTACCATCTATTATAAAATGTATTTTCGCAAGAATTGCAATGCTTTTTAAGACAACTTTAAAAAGCAGCCAAATCATACATTGCATTCCTAATTAGGCATTAGCATTTTACATACAGTTTTATTACCTTAAACCAAAACAAAGAGCCATGGCTACCGATTTAGGAAAATTGCTGCAAAGAAAGAAAAAACAAATACTGGAGGATTGGATGACAAGGCAGCTGTCAAACGAGACACTACGCGAAGACCTAATGAGCAATGAGGAATTGAGGGAGCAGTCTTCCGAATTACTGGATGCATTGCTTAAGAATATCAAGGATTCCAGCATGGCCGATGTCAACTCTTCCGATTATGATGACGTAAATGAACTGATTTCAGGCATTTCCATTTCAAGGGCAAGGCAGGGTTTTACGCCTAGGGAAACAGGCATTTTCGTATTCAGTTTAAAAGATGCCCTACAAGCGGTACTGCTGGCAGAACTAAAGGACGATACTTCTGTTTTGTATGAGGCAAGTATCAAGGTAAACAAGTTAATGGACAACCTTGGGGTGATGTCCTTTGAGACTTTCATTAAAGGAAGGGAAGAAGTGATATTGCGTCAAACAAGTGAAATAACTGAAATATCAACGCCTGTAATACGTGTATGGGATGGTATCCTCGCACTCCCCATTATTGGCACATTGGACAGCTCAAGGACACAGGTAGTGATGGAAAACCTACTGCAGGAAATAGTGGAAAGCGGCAGCACCATTGCCATATTGGACATATCGGGAGTACCTGCCGTGGACTCTTTGGTGGCACAGCACCTTATTAAAACTGTTGCTGCCACAAGGTTGATGGGAGCTGAATGCATCATTAGCGGCATACGTCCCGAAATAGCCCAAACTGTGGTGCATCTTGGAATTGACCTTTCCAACATTGTTACCAAAGCCACTTTGGCAAGTGCACTGAAATACTCCTTTGCATTGTTGCAACTTGAAGTTAAAAAATCATTGAAAGAAAAAATCATAGCTTAAAATGGACCGTATACCAATACTACGGATGGGGAACTTCCTCTTGGTCACCATCCAGATTGACCTCTACGATAGGTTGGCCACCAACCTAGAATCTGACCTGGTTCAAATGGTCAACAAAACGGAAGCAAAGGGTGTCCTGATAGATATTTCGGCACTCACCATTGTTGATTCCTTCATGGGCCGCATACTCGGCAATATCGGCAGCATGTCAAAAATTATGGATGCCGAAACGGTAGTAGTGGGCATGCAGCCCGCAGTGGCCATTACACTCATTGAATTGGGTCTTGAACTGAAAGGCGTTAGTACAGCACTGAATGTTGAAAAAGGCATGGAACTGCTCAAAAAGAAAGTAGGCTCGTATGACAATGAACCAATAGATGATGAAGATACTAGTGCTTAACAAAGACAGCATGCGGATAGAGAAGGAACAGGATGTAGTGCCTTTTCGCAACCGCGTGAAGGAATATGCCGTTAAGATAGGTATGAGCCTAGTGAACCAGACCAAATTGATTACGGCAGCCAGTGAACTGGTGCGTAACATGCTGAAATATGGAGGCGGTGGCAATACCCTGATTGAGGTGGTAAGCCAGGAACGCAACAATGGAATAAGGCTGGTGTTTGAAGATAAAGGTCCCGGCATAAAGGATATTACACAGGCCATGAAGGACGGCTTCTCCACTGGTAAAAGCTTGGGACTGGGCCTTCCCGGCACTAAGCGTTTGGTAAACGAATTTGATATCAAGAGTACCGTTGGTGTAGGCACCGTGGTAACAATCATAAAATGGAAGAATGGTTAACAGGATGCACGTCAGTTTCAAGGCAAGCGACAGGAGCTATTTCGCCATTCTAAAAAAAGAAGTGCACCAATTGGCGGTATCGGCCAATTTCTCCGAAAGGAAAGTGGGCGAGATAGATATTGTGGTGGCAGAAATGGTCAGCAACCTTGTAAAGCATGGAGGAGGTGGAAACCTCTTGGTAAAACTGGTGGAACAAAATGGGATACAGGGCATTGAACTGGTATCCGTTGACAATGGTCCCGGGATGACTGATGTATCGAGAATGGTAGCCGATGGCGTATCCACTAAAAATTCATTGGGGCAGGGGCTTGGTGCCATGAAGCGTCTATCGCAAATTTTTCAGGTATATTCCCAGAAGGATTGGGGTACCGTTATACTCTGCAGGATATTTGACCAGGAACTGCCCCATTTTGCCAAAGCAGACAAACAGGAAATCAAAACAGCCATTATTCCGAAGCCCAATGAAACGGCCTGTGGTGATGGTTTTGCAAGTGTGGTATCCGACAAGGAAATTAGATTGTTTTTGGGTGATGGGCTGGGGCACGGACCGGAAGCAGCCAATGCAGTGCTGGCAGCAATAAATGCCTTTCAGGAATGCACGGAAAAAAGTTCCGTGGAAACGATAAGGTATATAGATAGCAAAGTAAAAAAAACAAGGGGACTGGTAGGAACAGTGGCTATTTATAACAGGGAAGCAAAACTGTGGAATATATGTGGCGTTGGGAATATATTAACCAAGATAAACAGCCACGCTGGTTCCAGTACTTATGTTTCTTATAATGGAATCATTGGGCTGAATATTCCACGTTCATTAAACGAGAAGGAATTTGCTTATGAACAGGGACAGTACCTCGTAATGTGCAGTGATGGTCTCAAATCCAGGTGGGACATAAAATATCCTGCTATTCTCAGGTATGACCTTACTGTACTGGCCACAGCACTATTGAAGGATTTTGCACGTCACACAGATGATATGTCCGTAGCTGTTTGCAAAGTCAACCATTAACTATTAATTGGACAGTCGAGTCGTATGGCCAGTGCAATACTTTATTGATAATTAAACATTAATTTAATCATGAAAACAGAAGCAGCCAAACTGTTACAAAAAAAAAGAAGGCAAGTACTTGAATACTGGATGACGAATCAGTTATCCAATGAATCGCTCAGGGAAGACCTCATGTCAAATGATGACTTAAGGCAACAGTCAGAAGAATTATTGGAAGAATTGCTAACAGCCATGGGTAGCGGAAATGTAGTTGACATTGAAACGCCTACGTATGAACGCATAAAGGAAATTCTTTCGGGCATTTCCATCTCAAGGGCACAGCAAGGCTTCACACCAAAGGAAACGGGCATGTACGTTTTCAGTTTGAAGGATGCCATGCTGCAGCTGCTCCGTGAGCATATCAAGGAACCACAGGAATTGTATGAAGCCAGTATTGCAGTGGACAAACTGATAGACAGTTTGGGCATGGAAACTTTCGAAACTTATATTAAAGGAAGGGAAGAAGTCATACTTCGACAAACAGATGAAATAACGGAAATATCCACGCCCGTTATCAGGGTATGGGACGGTATATTGGTCCTGCCCATTATTGGTACACTGGACAGTTCACGAACACAAGTAGTGATGGAAAGCCTATTGCAGGAAATAGTGGCGACCAGCAGTACCATTGCCATATTGGATATTTCTGGTGTGCCTGCTGTTGATTCCCTAGTGGCACAGCACCTTATTAAAACAGTGTCTGCCACAAGGTTAATGGGTGCTGAATGTATTATTAGCGGCATAAGACCCGAAATAGCACAAACCGTGGTACACTTGGGTATTGACCTTTCCAGCATCGTAACAAAAGCTACATTGGCCAGTGCATTGAAATATGCCCTGTCCATGTTGAAACTGGATGTGGTACGCAAATCGCAGAAAGAGAAACAGGATTTTCAATCTTAATAAAATAAGTTAAAGGGATCTTTGCATAGAATAAATATAATAATGTGCCGTTTTTAATTATGCAGCACATGAATGTAAAGATGACAGATCCATACAAAAGCTAAGCAATGCAGGAAATAACCAAGGTAACCCTTGAAAATGAAATGGACCTTATCTTGGCACATAAACGTACCATGAAGCTTGCGGAGGTTGCAGGACTGTCACTGTCTGCACAGACCACCTTTGCCACTGCAGTATCCGAAGTTTCAAGGAATATCATTGAAAGCAAGAAAAGCGGTTACCTTGTCCTGTGCGTTAAAAATGAACAACACGACCAATATATTGTGGCATGCCTCAAAGATGAAAGCCCCCGTTCCGGCAGGGCAGGTGATGGTCTTGAATATGCCAAGCGATTGGTGAACAAATACAATATCTCCACTAAAGGTTCACAGACCTCCATTGAACTGTTTTACTATATACAGCCCAATTTCAAGATAGACATATTGAAACTGGACGAGTGGAGGCAGCTATTCAGGAACGAGCCGCCTATTTCGCCATACGATGAACTGAAGAGGAAGAATGAACAGTTGCAGGACCTTTCGGACAAATTCCAAAAAAGCGAACAGCAGTACAGGACATTGACCAACTCCCTTCCGTTGACCATTTTTTCATTGGACCTTGAGGGCAAGCTGCTCTACGCCAATGAGTGGCTGTTCAATTATACTGGTTATACTTCGGCTGAACTTAACCAGACCAACTGGGCCAGTGTGGTACATGAAGAGGATTACGGCACTTTTTCACTTTTGCTGAAAAATGACATCACACATGGTACATCCGTAGCACGTACACAGGCAAGGATAAGGAACAACAGTGGCGAGTTTATCTGGCACCAAATATCCCTGTCGCCTTTCATAAACGAAAAGAATGAACTGCTCTACTGGATTGGTTATATAGTGGACATACATGCCCAAAAAGTAGTGGAGGAAACATTAAAGGACAATATTGAACTGAAACATGCACAGGAGCAATTGCATGAAAACCAGCAGTCGCTTGAAAGAACCATCAACGAATTGAACAGGAGCAACTTGGAACTGCAACAGTTTGCCTATGTGGCCTCACATGACCTGCAGGAACCCGTGCGTAAACTGCTATTCTATAGCGATTACCTATTAAACAACTGCCGCACTGCCATCGACGAAAAAGGGGCGTTTTTTTTGGAATCCATGCACGCTTCCTCAAAAAGGATGCGTAAGCTGATACAGGACGTATTGGCCTTTTCGCAGATAGACAAAGAGAAAGTGGATTTCAAGGATGTTGACCTTAATGAAACACTAGCTGTTTCCTGTCAGGATTTGGAGATGTATATCTCGGAAAAAAAGGCCGTACTGGAAATTGGCCCATTGCCTATTGTAAGGGGTGATGGCAGAATGCTGCAACAGGTATTTGAAAATATTATCGGTAATTCCATTAAATATGCAAAAGAAGGTACGGAGCCGCATATCAAAATAACCCACGAAGAACAACCCGGTTATCATGTAATTTCGTTTAGGGACAACGGCATCGGTTTTGATGAGCAGTACCTGCCTCAATTGTTCACCCTTTTCAAGCGGTTGCACAATCGGGAAACTTATCAAGGTACAGGACTTGGTTTAGCCATCTGCAAGAAAATCATGGAAATGCACGAAGGCAGTATTGAGGCAGCATCTGATGGAAAGAGTGGTGCAACATTTTCCATAGCCTTTCCTGTAATACATTTAACTAACTAATATCACTATGAATTATACAATACTGATGGCAGACGATGATGCGGAAGACAGGATGATCATGGAGGATGCTTTCAAAGCATTGGGCAATCAGGAAACGATTTCATTTGCCCAAAACGGTGTCCGCACATTGGAGATACTGGAAGATTGTGCATCGGAAGGCGCATTGCCAAAACTGATTATACTTGATTTGAACATGCCATTACTGAACGGAACACAAACACTGTCAAAATTGAAAGAGGATGGCCGCTTCAATAATATACCCGTAATCATATATTCTACCTCCATCAATCCTGTGGAAAAAAGCAAGTGCCTCAACCTTGGTGCCCATTCCTATATTACCAAACCATTGTCTCATTTGGAAAGTGTTGAGATAGCCCAACAGTTTATGACCTTTGCGAATGTTGGCTAATGGCATAACTGTCAGCCTACCGGCATTGAAGGAAGCAATCGCTTCCTTCCAACTTGAACTTGCTACAATAAAGTTTTTGGAAATCGCTATAAACCCTAATCAAATTGGCTAGGAGCAATGCATTCCTGCCAGTATTCAACAATTTTCCTAATCGTGTTTTCTAGGCCTTCCATGGAACTTGGCTTTTTGAAAAAGCCCTGAACGGAAAGGGCATAGGCCTCAAGTACCGATTTCTTATTGGCGGCAGTGGTAAAAAAAAGATATGGAATACATTTTGTCTGCAGTTGTTCATTGGTGAAAATCTTATTGCGGAGCTCAAATCCATTGATTTTTGGCATATTCACATCAGATAGAATGAGGAACGGCTGCACATCTGTCTTATTGAGGTAATCCAGTGCATGATTGCCATCTGAAAAATAGACAATTTCATTTATATAACCCAGTTTCTGGAATATCTCAATCAATATCTCCTGATCATCAATATCGTCTTCTATAACAATTATAGGTCCTGCCTTGTTCATTCATTCGTATTTAAGTCCCACAAGTTAACCTAGTGCAGCAAATAACCACGTTAAACGTCGAGGATTCATAACTACTTTAATAAATAACCAGATTAACAGAAACTTCTTCCTGCCCCATAATTAAAGGAAACACCTTGATATCAATAAAAGCATATTTGAAAATGGGAAAAGCAACCTTATCCCTTTTGGTAATAAAGCATTGTTGCAGTACCTGCCCATATTCTTTGCATGTAAGTTCCACACCAAACTGTTCATGGTCACCAATAAAATTAAGGTTCATATATTCAAAGCCCTTAACCTCTACGCGTATTGTCTGTGTCTCCTGATTGAGCACCACAGTTCTCTTAGATGCCATCATATCTTTTTTGGTATAAGCCAAACGATATGCCATGAATGCCATTACTGTGACTGTAGCCTTATTTGGCTTCAAATGAGGTAATTGAAAATAACTTCTACACCCCTTTACAACCAATGTTCCATTATATGTTACCCGAATAAATAACCAGCAACAGACGTTGGCAATAACTGGCAATAGGTTTCAGATAGGATTAATGTGTATAATTATGCACAGATATAGTTGATTAACCGTTTTTAATAGCGATTTGCAATAGTCATATAAATGGTTTAATGTTTGAAAAGGAGATACTACTATTCAATCCACCAAAATAATTGATAGTTGATGTCGTAATAGTTAACAGCGATGCAGATTGCATTATCCAAATAGTTGTTAGCCGCTATAGCCAGCATGGTTTTCTGGACAGGTAACATTTGCTGCTATTATTATCAACAAAATATATTAAGCATATGGACAATGATTTTATACATGCAGACTTATCAGTTGAAGGTATCCATTATGATGGCCGAATAAGTCCCGAAAGAAAACACGGAAAAATTGTTTCCTGGCATGTAGTGCTCAATGATGTGTTTTTTGGATACATTTCGCAGGATGACGGTATCTGGAAAGTTACCGAGCAGCGGCCACACGAACTTGTTCAAGCTGTTGGAAGCTACATTGAGAAAAATAAGGGCCATATTCAAACAGTAGAATAGTTGTACTGTTCTTTCGATTTATACACTTGCCATTTTATTCCTGCAATGCCAAGTAAGGCTCTTCTATTTGATTTTGAAGGACAGGCATATCCATAAAGGGTTCGTCCTTGTTGCTATTGATGGAATATTTGACTGGCCAGCAGCCTACTGCACTATCAATTAATTGATCGAGTGCTCTGCCCATCATGTCTGTAAGATTCTCTTGGTACTTGTCTGCTGATCTGACAACAGGAAATGAAAAAAGGAGACACGGAACATCGTCCTTTTTTGTTGGGTCCTGCATGGTGTGCTTGACCGCATTGGTGTTAATGGTAAAACATGTGTCCATAACAGCACTCGCATCCTGTGGCTCAACCGTTTCAAGTATATTGATAATGGCCCATGGATTATGATGCTTTATGCACCTGTCAATATACTTTTTACTGATGCGTTCCTGTTCAGCCACGACTATTAGCATAAAGGGAATGCAACGCTGCTTGCAGGCATTGGCAAATATATTTCCAAGCGTCCTTGTTCCGAAAATTATTATAGGCATAGTGCCACTCAATAAGCTGTCCTTATATCCTTTATGCTCAATATGGCAAAGGAAACGCTCATTCCTATGCCACCAGCCATGCTGCTTCAATAAAGGATGGTCAAATTTACCATATTTAACCAGTGACTGTACAAGTGTAACCATTGCCGTTGGACTTAATTGGTTGTTTCTTGTATCGAATACGCCTGTTTCATAATGCCCGTTGTTTTTTGTGAGCAGTGAGCTCCAATCGGTTGAACCCAATAATGACCAAGCGGTAACAGCCCTAATATCTATACCTTCTTTTTTTGCCTTGCAGGCTTCATTCCAAATTTCATGGAACCATCTTAGTTGTTCCTCCCGTGTACAGTTCAGGTAAACTTCTGTTAGGCTGATGGGAAACTGGTAACGGTCCCATGCTTCCTTCAGCAATGGTTTAATACCTGCTTGCTTGGTTACACGGACCGCCTCCACATCTGCATACAAATGTTTTCCATTGCCACCATGCGTATGCAATGGATAATGCTGCAGCCTTTCATCTAGGTATCGTTCCGATGTGACATAGTAATTAAGCCCCATTATATCGGGAGGGCAGGGGTTATCCAAAAAGAATTGCAAGGATGCCCTGTTTATGCCAATATCCACGAAATACTTCCATAGGACATGCTCCTTATCCACCTTGCCACATAGTAAATCATATGTCAACCATCGTCTTTCATTTTCAAATGCGGCTTGGTAGCGTAATAGTTCCGTGCTATGTGTTTTTGCAAGGTCCTCTGTTTGTACAAGCTTGGCAATAGGGTTCACTTTCCTGATGGCCTGCATGGAAAGGACTGTTCCTTTTAGTTGATTCAATAGCATCACCATAAAACTGTGCTCATCCTTGCTATGCGGGTACCATAAACCATAAAGCCCACTGAACCTAGCCGTGGTCAATGGTTCATTTACTGGTGTATAATATTCCAGCCATGGAAATTGTTCTGCAACCCCACTGGCGTATGCAGCCAACTGTTCAGGAAACTGTTCATCAAGCAAATGGGTGTGCATGGGACCACTGCCATGATGTACCAACCCAGCAATGGGAATAATACCGTGATGCCTTAATTTGTTCAACTGATTTGCTGTCCAAGTCCAGTCAATTGCTTGCGTGGGAATAGGCTGGTGGCGTTCCCACAATACTGGATAACGAATGGCCTTAATGCCTAATGAGGCAATCCTGTCTATATCCCCTTCACGTAAGTAGTGACCAGCATAGGATAGCTGGTCACGGAATTCATCGTTAATCCTGTTGATGGTGCATTCAATACCACCCCATATTTCAGGATTGGAGTAGGGAGACTTTTTGTCCGTTAACATGCTGACCGTTTTGTTGCGTGGACAATATTTTTTTGAAAAGTGTTAATGACTGCGCCACAACTTGGTCCATATTGTAATACTTATAGGTTCCAAGCCTGCCTGTAAAATACACATTAGTCAAGGTATTGGCCAGTAATTGATACTTCTTGTATATTTCTGCATTTTCCTGTGTTGGTATGGGATAATACGGATCCCCTTCTGCCTTGGAAAACTCATAGACTACCGAAGTCTTTGGGTGCTTTTGGCCTGTTAGGTACTTGAACTCAGTGATGCGTGTATAGGCCTGTTCGTTTGGATAGTTCACCGTGCCTGTTGGCTGGAACCTTTCCATATCATGTGTTTCATGTTTAAACTCCAAGGAGCGGTAAGGCAATTTGCCGTAACAATAATCAAAGTAACTGTCGATTGGGCCTGTATAAATGATGCTCTTATGTGGAATAGTATCAACAATTTCCTTGTAGTCAGTATTCAGCATAACCTTGATATTGGGATGTGCCAGCATCTTGTTGAACATTTCCGTGTAACCATGCAGGGGCATTACCTGGTAAGTATCCGTAAAGTAACGGTCATCCTTATTGGTACGTACCGGTACACGTGCCGTAACCGATGCATCCAACTGCGACGGATCCATGTCCCATTGCTTCTTAGTATAGTTCTTGAAAAACTTTTCATACAGTTCCTTGCCAACCCGGCTCAGTACCACATCGGCAGAAGTCCTGACAGGTGTTACCTTTTCTGCTTTGCTTTGATAAAAATTTTCCACCTCGTCCGAAGAGAGGTTCAGACCGTACAGTGCATTAATGGTGGTTTGGTTAATCGGAATGGGCACAAGTTGTCCGTCTACCGAACCCAGCACACGGTGTTCATAGGGCCGCCACTCTGTGAACTGACTTAGGTACTCGAACACATCCTTGCTGTTAGTATGGAAAATATGCGGTCCATACTTGTGAACCAAAATGCCTGCCTTGTCATAATAGTCATAGGTATTGCCGCCTATATGGTTACGCTTGTCTATTATCAGCACTTTCTTGTTGCACTTAGTGGCTAGTCTTTCTGCAAGTACGCTTCCTGCGAAACCTGCTCCTGCAATCAGATAATCAAACATAAGCTGCCTCCCTTTTTTCTGCTGCGTGATGTGAATATTGTTTAGTTGCTGGCATTAACAGTTTGCCCATGGCACAGCAGGTATTGTCCCATGAATTGTTGGCAAGGAATGAATCCACATTTGCAAGCCATTCGGAATGGTCTTCCTTATTGAAAATAGCAGTTGCGGCTTGAATGAGTTCCTCGGCACTATTAACTATATGCACAAGCTTAATGTCCCCATAAGGATGTACTACATCCGTAATAGGTGTTGAAATGACAGGCTTACCTGCTGAAAGGTATTCAGGTGTTTTAGTGGGACTGATAAAGCGTGTGGATTCGTTGATAGCAAATGGTACAAGGGCAATATCCCACCCACTGATATAACTGGGCAATTCACTGTACTGCTTGCTTCCCAAATAATGGATATTGGTCAGCCTCGGAAGGGAAGCCTCATCAATTTTTACTACTGGGCCAATTAGCACAAATTGCCATTCGGGTTTTGCCTTTGCCGACTGCTCTATCAATTCGATATCAAAACGCTCATCAATCACTCCAAAGAAACCCAATCTTGGATAAGGGATATTTTGCTGGTCAATGGGTTCTTCTTTATTGGTTCTTGCCTTGCCAAAATGTTCCTTGTCAATGCTGCTGGGAAACGCATGTATATTATGGTGCAGGTGCTTCTTGGCTTCGAATAACGTTTGCCCACCCGTGAACACCACATCTGCTTTTTTTAGCAGTTCAGCTTCCAGTTGTGTAAGTGTTGGTGGTGCAAATTTGAAAGCAGAAAGTTCATCCATGCAGTCATAAACTGTCACCATAGGCTTCAGATGCCTTGTATAGGGCAGGGCCATTGGTGTATAATACCATGAAATAAATTGCTCAATATGGAAACTTTCGATGAGTTCATTCAATAGCACATGCTGTACATGGGCCACTTCAGGTGCACCCTGTTCGAAAGCAATATGTGGGGTGATGACCATTACATTTTCTGGACTCACATGCATTTCATTGAAACTGGTTGGTATGGACGTATTGTAAATTGGTTCTTCAATATAGAATACCCTGAAAGGCTTTGCCATCCTGCTCAGGATATGTTGGGGACGTTGAAATACAAAGTCCCATCTTAGATGGGAGAAGCAAACGATATCCATGGTGTGTTTTTTAAATGGTTTAAAAAATAAGTTGCAACCAGAAGCTGGTTGCAACTTTTACTGCAAAGGCTTATTCTGATACAGCTTGGTAGTTGATACTGTTCTCAGCAATTTCTGTAAGTAGGCTGTCTGCGTTCTTTTCATCTTGCAAAGTGGTAGCAAGGATCTCCGCAACTTCATCATAGCCCAATGTTCGTGCTAACTGGGCAAGGCCGCCATAAGTAGCAATTTCATAATGTTCAGCTTTTTGTCCGGCAAGAATAAGCCCCACATCCCTGGTCGCTGTGCCGGCTTCTGTTTCTTCAATGATGCCTGCACCTTCTTCGGTAATGCCTTCCATGGCATCGCATTTTTTTGCTTGGGCTTTCTTGCCCAACAATTGGAACACCTGTTCAAGTCTTGTAACGTGCACTTTTGTTTCTTCCAAATGGTTGGCGAATGCTTCCTTCAATTCGGAAGACGTAGCAGCTTTCTGCATTTTGGGAAGGGTTTTTACCAGTTGCTTTTCAGCCCAGTAAACATCCTTCAGTTCATCTGCAAAAAACTCTGCTAGGTTAGGATCCACTTCTCCCTGTCCTTGTGTTTCTTCCTGTTCGCCGTTCATTTGTGGTGCTTCGCTTGGGTTAGTGCTGCTTTTTTTAGGGGCAGCTTTTTTAGCTGACTTTGCCATACAATTTAAATTTAAGTGGTTAAATGAATAGCAGGAATATTATTAACACTATGCCAAAATTTCATTTGATTAAAATGTTGTGTTATATAACAACGAACTGTTTCATGATTGTGAAATACTGCTACATGTTGTGGAATCGGTTACGCAAAGTAGGCTGATTATAAAGTTCGACATGCAATGTCAAGAACTTTGAAGGGAATTATACAATGACTTTGAACATGGATTAATCAAAGGGCTACGGTTCATTTATGCTCGTGTTCATCATGCCAAATCTCATAAGGTCTGCAACTGGAATAGCCAGCCCCATGGCAAGCTGTATCAATGTATGCATGTTCACATTTGCAGTTCCATGTTCAATCATTGACAATCTGGAATGGTTCAGTGTGAAGTGAATACATAAATCATAAGGTTTCATAAATTTTGATATCCTTATACCACGTACATGCTCTCCAAAAGCTTCAGGTAGCATTTTTCTTCTTGTGTGATATGCATCGCATAAAGTACGTCATCACATTTGCCAATAACTAATATGTGCATATCTCTTTCAATGATAGCCCTTTTCAGGAAATCAATGCACGCATGGGTCAACAAATCTTGGCATCAAATTTTATCATTCAATTGCAAACAGTTTATATGAAAAATAACAATAGCAGTGCTATCACGGAAAACAAGGCACAAACAGGAAAAGCCATCAAAAAGGAGTTGCCTGTTAAGAATGCGATGACAGACAAGGCTAAGAATATCGCTACGCAAACACCCGGACTGAACCAGGCCAATACAAAAAGGGATGACCTTTTTCCTTCTGATGGGGACAATATGACCCAATAAAGAGGAATAATTGGTTCCTGCAGGTTATACCTGTTGCTACAGCCCCATAACCAATGTTTGGCGGATGGGTATTGGCACTATTGTCTATAGTATTGTACAACTGGCATGGATTTCCTATACTTACTTAAAACACTGTTATGACCACTACAAAAAAGACCACTACCACCGACCAAGTAAAAAAAGGGTACAATGAAAAGAACCCGGCACAGCCTCAAGGCGTTTTTACACCTGATACCCAGCAGCAGCCAGCCAAGGTTACCAAAACCAATGCAGTGAAAGGGCATGAAAAGGAAAAGAAGAACAACAACCAGCCATTATAACGGTGCCATGCTGTAACTGCATCCATTTGAAATAATTGCCTGCACTGCAATTACCCATTTGCTTTGATAGCATCCCAATACTGCTTTCCGTAACCTACCAGAATCTCTGCACCAGCAGTTATGTTCTTTATTGCCACGATATATACACGGAAGCCATCAATCTCATATTTGCAATTGTTCTGGAAAGTATGTGCCCCATCAGTGCCTTTTGCATCGTTTGCATAACGTGCCAGTGCATCCTTCCGCTTCTTTGCATCAATTACATGGTCCTTGGTTACATAGAAAACGTAGCCATTGAAGTATGGGCTATCTGTTATTTCCTTCCATGTTTTTATATCGCCTGTATGCTCAACAATCCTTGTGCCCTTGGGAATGGCAACGGAAGTGAAAAGCCCCTTGCCTGCATTTTTTATTAAGGACTTTTTAATGGACAGGTATTTTTCCAGTAATCTCATAGCACGAATATAGTTGAACAGCTAACTTTTCCAGTATTACCTTTTCGATATACGTTTCGACAGTCCAAGTCGAAGTTGTGGTCATGAATAGTCTGTACAAATGTTCGTTTACTGAACGCTGCTATTTAGCTACTGTCTTAATTGCTCCAATTCCAGCCTATAGGTTTCAGCCTTGCGATTTTGATAATTGGACAAGTAGAATTCATACAATTTTTGTAACACATTTTTATTAGTTCTTGCCCTATAATAGATGGCTGTATAAATGCGTTCAGCTTCTCTTAAGTTGCCCTTTTTTTCGTAGGCTGTGCCTAAAGCCAAGGCAACTTCAACATTGGATTTCTGCTCCTCATAACATGATAGTAGAATCTTTTCTGCATCATCATACCGTTTAGCTTTGATATAAAATTCGTTTAAGCTAACAGCAATCTTGCAATCGCCATAATTATCAGTTAATGCCTTTTTCAAGATGCCTTCAGCATATTGAAGGTTGTTTTTTTGCGTTAAATAGAATTCGGATGCTGCGATAATGCCCTCAATATTGTTTTTCTCTTTCATAATCACTTTATCAAAGTACTTTTTAGCCATTGCTTGATTATTAACAACTTGATACCTTTTTGCCAAGTTAATATTGGACTGAAGCGTATCTATTTCAAGAAGCTTCTTGTGTAATGTGGTATCATCTGCTATACGAATAGGTACTATTTTAGGATTCCTCAAAAAGTTGGGGATGTAACTGATTAAATAAGTTGCACGTTGCTTTTCCTTTGTATTGTTTTTTTGATGGTTAACATACAGTGTTAGATAGTGGCTTGCACTATCCATATGTTTATTATTGAAGTACAGAATTGCTAGGTTATATATTGCAGGTAAATCCTTCAACTTAATTGCTTGCTTGTATTTCTCCAATGCTGAACTATATTGTTTCAGATCACTGTATAGAATTCCCAAATGGGAATAGGGATATGGCGATGTAGGGTCGGCTTTGGAAGATTCATTCATAAAATATTCAGCTTCACAAACAGGTTTGCTTGTTTCATATCAAGTCCCCGCCTTAGGTAGAAAGTTCCTAGATTGCCCCTTAGGATAGTATCCTTTGGCCTTTTCTCAAGACCTAATTTGAAATATTTTTCAGCATTTGCATATTTGCCTTCTTGCAACAAGGACAAAGCCAATTCATTGTATGCCGTAGCATAATGTTCGTTATTTAAAATACCTAGCTGATAATATAACGATGCAGCATCGAAGCGGTTGAGTTGGCTGTAAAATAGCCTAGCTCAATTGCCGCTTTGCTCCATTGGGTATTTCCCTCAAAAGCTTTGACAAAGTATTCTTCTGCTTTTTTATTATTGCCATTTTCTTTTTCAAGCATTGCTAATAAGTGGTAAACATGCACTGCTCCGGTATCAGCACTTAGTGCCTTTTCCGCATAGCCAATTGCTTCATTAAGTCTAATATTTGTAGGTCTGTCAAAATAGCTTCTTCCCTTCAGGAACCATAATTTGGGGTTTAGCCGGTCAACTATCAATTTGTTATTGACCAATAATTCAATTGCCAAATCAATATGCTTGGCTGCTTTACTAAAAGATAATGAAGAAATTCTTTTGAGTCTTTTAAAGGATTCACCAGTAACGAAAGTTCTTTTGATGATTCCTCAATGTAATCCATGTCAGCATCTGAAAGGTAAAGATTTATAAAGGATTGCCCGTAATCAACGAGTTCCCTAGTTAAGTTCAAATGGGAGTTTTCAGTGATGCTATTTGATGGCCACTTGCTCAACATCTGTCGATAATAAAAAATAGCTCCCTTTTGATTGTCAATCAAATTGCCTTCAACAATGCAGTTATTGAATTTTCCAAGTAAAATTAAGAGAGCAGGATCTATCTTATTAATGCCTTTTGCAGATGCAGTTGCGGTATCAGAGGAGAGGGACTTATCAAATTCGTTTTTTGACAATAGGTGGATTAATTGTGCTTCATCTTTTTCCAGTTTATCAAGAAATGGCTTATTGACCAATGTAATATTCTTATCCTCATCCTCTTCACAACAAGATTGTGGTGACTGTTCAGACTTAAGCAATCCCTTGCCTGTTTAGGAACAACTGTTTTAAGCCATGTTACCAGTTCTTTGAAACTAACTATTCCATTGTTATCAGCATCATACTGCCTGTCTGCCTTCCCAGAAAGAGCCTGTACTAAATTGTAGCTGAACAGCCCGTGCCCACCGCCAATTAAATTGGACTCATAAGCAACCTTTCCGTTCTTGGTGGAATAAAGCGTTAAGAAATTGGGTACATACAGTTTTTCGTTTGCTCCCATATAGTTACTGTTATTGTCCTTGTCTATACTTACCGAATTTCTACATGCGTCAATTATTAATAGCACTTCTGCACCCACTTTGGTACACATCTTCAACTGCATCTTTAAGTAAGTAATAGATAAGTATCCTTTTGTTCCGCTAAACCTAATCCCGGAACTTGTATCTGAATTATAAGGTGCGAAAAAAAAATCGTCAAGGAAATTGTCACCATGTCCTGATAGGTAAAAAATAACCCTATCTGCTTTGCCAACCATGCAAAACTTTGGTCTGACAATGCAGATGAAGTGGCATTTTCATTTAGAAACTCTAAAATGTTTTCCTTGGGAATATTGCCACCGCCATCAGACATCAAAAAATTCCTGAGCATTCTTGCATCGGCATCGGCATATGCCAATGGTGTTAAGTGCTGATATTTTGAAACGCCTGCGATAACAGCATAAGTGTTTCTGATTTTGTCTTTTGGTATTGTTGAAGCCCCATTCTTAATGGTACTTCTAGTATCAGTTCCTTGAGCAGAGGCAGATTGTCCACTGATAAGAAAGGAAAGTAAAATGATTTGTGTAAGCAGTAAGGTGTAATTCATAGCGGTATTCTTGGTCGATACAAAATAGGAATTAATTCAAAATCATCAAAATATTTCCTTTTTGGATGTTACAGTCAATTTATAAAACATTCTATAAAATAAAGTTAAATACAATGTGGTATATGATTATGTGGTATAAATTTAATTATTCCACACGTTAATATACCATATACGGTATATTATCATCTGGTATATTAATAATTATTCCAAGCGTTAATATACCAAATGCGGTATATTATCATCTGGTATATTAATAATTATTCCAAGTGTTAATATACCAATATGGTATAAAATCTAAAAAAATAAATTAATATACCACTAATGCTGCAAACCTTTTATTTATGGCAAACAGAAAAAGAAAAATCGTACAGGCTGATGAGTTGATGAAACTGATATGTACAAAAACAGGTATGGGCCAACAGGATTTTGAGATACTATTGGAAGTTAAACAATCCATGATTAGCCGCTACTTGAAAGGCATCCGAACCTTATCCGCTACTGCCATGATTAAGATAGCAAAAATTTATGTGAAAGTTCGCGATATGCCTGCTGCCACTTCATTACAGCCTGCTGATGCTGATAGGGAAGCCATGGCTACACATGCAAGTTGGTGCCGTTTTCAGGCAGCCAACTTGCAGAAAAAAATTACCGAAATGGAACTTGGTCAGCAGCAGGCAGGCAATATGCTGCAATTGATCAGCACTGATTTTATGGGTGAGACATTGACACCCACCCAGCAGCTCTGGACAGAAGGGCAGCAATATGCCATGGAGATAAAACTGGCAAAAAATAGTTGGATGGCACTTCAGCAACTGCGGATGCAGATGGCTCTATTAATTAAGGAAGCTGAACTGAACGAGCAATACACATAATATAATTGTTAAAGTGGTTTTGCACTTAATGGTATAACATTTTATTAACTTGTTTGAATTATTGAATTGAATAGATTGTGTCGTAAACAATTTTTTCTAATTTAAAACAATTTCTATGACTTTCAACACAGAAAAGTTGAGCTCGGTTGCAGAATGCGACCAAGCCCTCGCTCTTGCCAATGAAAGGAAGAGCAGTCTGCTTTATCAGCAGACCATTGCAGATCATGATTTCACGAGCCAAGAAAAAAGCATTGTCCTGACCAAGGCAAGGCTAATTGGCACGAATGCAGAAATCGTGGGCACGCAGGCCGCCCTTGATACGCTGGATGAAGGTGAGGCAAAAAAGGCTTACCAGTTAATGATGACGAACCTGCTGACCCGCAAAGCCAATTTGGAATCACGCCTAGCAAAAGCCAGTGCAGCCCATGTACTGGATGGTGAGTTGGACAATGATTTGATTACACTGCAAAGGGAACGTATCGATGACTACGTAGCCGCAGTGAACACCAGAAAAGCTGCTTTGTAGCATGACTGGTAATGGTTAAAAAAGCTCCGCTGGGTAGTGGAGCTTTTTTTGTGTTTCTATCGTAGGATGGAATACGCCAACCATCCTGCCCTGTCCATGCCTGCATGGTGTCCTAAACCATTCTTTGTATTTACTACTTCCGTATTTTACGCCTCCATATCTTAGTGTAAGCAATTTCAAAAGATTAAACCGGAAACATGTTTTCATTGAACAATAAAACAGCCGTGGTTACAGGGGCGGGAAGCGGCATAGGCAAAGCAGTGGCATTGGTGCTGGCAAAGCAGGGAGCAACCGTTTTTGTGGCAGACCTCAATAGGGAAAATGCAGAGGCAACGGTTGACGAGATTGTGCATCATGGCGGTGCAGCAGAGGCCAGTGTATTGGATGTGTCCAATCAAAAAGAAGTGATGGATGTGTTTACGAAGATTGACAAGGTGGACATTTTGGTGAACTGTGCAGGCATCAGCCATATAGGCAATGCGGAAAATACCAGCGAGGCAGATTTGGACAAAGTGTATAATGTGAACATCAAAGGCACTTACAATTGCTTACATGCAGCCATCCCATTAATGAAAAAGAATGGGGGAGGGGCCATTATCAATATCAGCTCCATTGCTGCTAAAGTTGGTTTGGTTGACAGGTTTGCCTACAGCATGAGCAAGGGGGCTGTATATGCTATGACTTTGAGCGTGGCGAAGGATTATATCCACGACAATATCCGTTGCAACTGCATTTCACCAGCAAGGGTGCACACACCTTTCGTGGATGGCTTCATTGCAAAAACATATCCGGGCAGGGAACAGGAAATATTTGAAAAATTGTCGAAGGGCCAGCCGATTGGAAGGATGGGCAGGCCAGATGAAATGGCTTCATTGGTACTGTACCTCAGTAGCGATGAAGCAGCATTCATTACCGGAAGCGACTATGCGATTGATGGTGGGTTTGTGACATTGAATAGTTAAGCCCCCTCTATTTCCCCCGAAGGGGGAGGAAATGGGGAAGAAGGAAGCGAAGATTGCCCGCTCTTATTTAATTGATAATTGAATTTGAAAAGGAATGCCGCCATTCCTCAAGAATTAAAGAAATAAAAAAAAGATAGTATGAAACTAATTCGCTTTGGAGAAATTGGAAAGGAAAAACCCGGTGTCCACATTGATGGTGCGAACTATGATGTAAGTGGTTTTATCAAGGATTATAATGAACTCTTTTTTGGTAATGGTGGCTTACCGCATCTCGCCTACATGGTGGAGCAGCATAAGACCATGCTGCCCAAGGTACCAGAGAATGCGAGGCTTGGAAGCCCTGTGGCAAGACCTTCAAAAATTGTTTGCATTGGTCTCAACTATGCAAAACATGCAAAGGAAACCAATGCAGCTATCCCCAAAGAGCCCATTATCTTCATGAAGTCAACTACCTCACTGGTGGGGCCTTACGATAATATCATGATTCCAAAGAACTCCGTGAAAACGGATTGGGAAGTGGAGCTTGCCTTTGTGATGGAAAAGAAAGCAAGCTATGTGGAAGAGCATGAAGCCATGGATTATATAGCAGGCTATGCACTGCATAACGATGTTAGTGAACGTGAGTTCCAACTGGAACGTGGCGGCACATGGGATAAGGGCAAGGGCTGCGACACATTTGCACCCCTTGGTCCCTGGTTGGTAACCAAGGATGAAATAAAGGACCCGCACAATTTGCGTTTGTGGTTGAGCCTCAATGGCAGGACGATGCAGGACGGCAATACAGATGATTTGATCTTTAATTTGCCATTCCTCGTTTCCTATATTAGCCAGTTCATGACCTTGCTGCCGGGTGATATTATTTCTACTGGAACACCTGCTGGGGTTGGTCTGGGCTTCACACCAAATATATTTTTGAAGGAAGGTGATGTAATTGAACTGGGCATTGATGGGCTTGGGGCAAGCAAGCAGCAAGTGGTGGCCTATACAAAGTGAGCAAGTGGTGATGGGGAGGTTTAATGACAGGCAGTGTCTGTCAATTAGGCAATGCAAGTAATGTTGTATCAAATTGAAGTACAATGCTGGCATTAAGTATAGTATAAGGTTTTACCGAAACTTGTAATGCAGTAAGGGCATCAACATTTATCATATTAACGATTGAATCAAACAAACCAAATGAAAAAAAAGAACCCTTACCTCATTGCCTTCATTTTAGTTACTTCCCTGTTTTTCCTTTGGGGCTTTGCCCATAACCTTGACCCGATTTTAATTCCGCATTTAAAGAAATCATTTACGTTAAGTACTACACAAGCAACCTTGGTGGATTCGGCAGTATACTTGGCTTATTTTTTAATGGCCCTTCCTGCTGGCTACATCATGAAAAGAATGGGTTACAAAGGAGGGATTATTGTAGGTCTTTTATTGTTTGCAGTGGGCTGCTTTTTGTTTGTTCCTTCTGCAAATTACCAGTCTTATAACTTCTTCTTAATTGCATTATTCATTATTGCATGTGGTTTAACAACATTGGAAACAGCAGCCAATCCATATTCAAGTTTGCTTGGCAATCCAGATACTGCAACGTTTAGGTTGAACCTTTCCCAATCGTTTAATGGCCTTGCAGCAGCATTAGCACCTTTTATAGGTTCCAAAATTATTTTCACCAAAGAAATAGCACAACAAGATTTGAATGCAATGTCTGAAACCGCCAGAAAATTTGCATTGGCTTCGGAGGCCTCAACAGTAAAGACACCTTATATTGTTTTGGGTTCTGTATTAATTGTGATTGCAATCATCTTTGCATTTACTAAGCTCCCAAAAATTCAGCAAGAAAACATGGGAGCATCCAGCAAGTCTATATTTCATGCTTTAAAGCATCGACATCTAAGATGGAGTGTGATTGCTCAATTTTTTTATGTAGGGGCACAAACATGTGTATTTAGTTTGTTTATTTTATATGTTGGCAAATCGGCTGGACTATCCCAAGAAAAAGCTGCTATCTACCAAAGTTTTGCAGGCATTGCCTTTTTGGTTGGAAGGTTTTTTGGCACTTTCTTAATGAGGTTCATCAAGCCTCAAAATTTATTGGCTATTTATGCAATTGCCAATATTTTGTTGTCATTGGTTGCTATGCTTGCAACAGGAATGACAACTGTCTATGCTCTAATTGGTATTTATTTCTTCCTCTCCATTATGTTTCCAACCATTTTTGCTTTAGGTATTAAAGACTTAAAAGGGGATACCGAATATGGCAGCAGTCTAATTATTATGTCTATAGTAGGTGGTGCAGTATTACCTCTTCTTTTTGGGTTAATTAGCGACCAAACAAACAACATACAATTGGGCTATATCGTTCCTGCTATTTGTTTTGTAATAATTTTCTTTTTTGGATGGAAGGGATATAAAGTTGTTAGAGATAAAAACTAGAGCGGCTAACTATTATATCACCTTCGAGAGCCTTACACGATAACTCGACACAGGCAGGATAACAGTTGTGTTTGAATAAACTTAAGCGGTAATCAATAAAATTAAACTTGAATGGCAAGTTCCAAATTCCCTCCAGTAATCTTTGGCAGTAGCGGCTTGGGCAATCTCTACGAGGCTGTTCCTTACGAAACAAAATTGGCCATTATCAAAGCATGTGTGGAGCATGCCCCTAACGGTATTGCCATGTTTGATACGGCTGGTAAATACGGGGCAGGACTTGCTTTGGAAGTGCTGGGCAAATCCTTGAAGGAACTGAACGTTCCGCAGGACAAAGTAATCATTAGCAATAAACTGGGCTGGTACCAGGTACCACTGACTGCACCGGAACCTACTTTTGAAAAAGGTATTTGGGTTGGTATCAACCACGATGCGGTCCAGAAAATAAGCTACAATGGCATATTGGAATGCTTTGAACAGGGCAATGCATTATTGGGCGATTACAATTCCCAAATGGCATCCGTACACGACCCGGATGAATACTTGGCTGCAGCTACCGACCCACAAGATGAAGCCAAACGCTACAATGATATTCTGGAAGCTTACAGGGCATTGCACGAATTGAAACAGCAAGGAAAGATTATTTCTGTTGGTGTGGGTGCCAAGAACTGGAAATCCATTCAACGCATTTCAAAGGACGTGCAACTGGATTGGGTGATGATTGCGAACAGCCTCTCTGTCCATTCGCATCCGGCTGATTTGATTGCCTTTGTAAAGGAATTACATGAAAAGGGTGTGTCCATCATCAATTCTGCTGTTTTCAATGGTGGCTTTTTAGTGGGCCGTGATTTTTATAACTACCATTTGGTGGATAAGAACACTGTGGAAGGAAAAGCCCTGTACCATTGGCGTGAAGAGTTTTTTGGACTCTGCAAGCAATACCATATTGAACCTGCTGAAGCATGCTTCAACTTTGGTTTCAATATCCCGGGTGTTGACAGTGTTGCATTGAGTACATCACATCCCGAAAAAGTAAAAGCCAATATCGCGATGGCTACCAAAGCAATCCCCAAGGATTTTTGGCTGGCCATGAAGCAGCAGGGTTTGCTGGAGGAACATTACCATATTCAGTAGATACATAAATTGAGCATCCAAGGTCAAAGAATAAAACATGAAAGCACTCATTTGTACAACACCGCACCAGTTTGATTATGCGGATATTGAACAGCCCAAAGTATCTGCCGGTGAAACTTTATTGAAAATAGAACGGATAGGCATCTGCGGCACTGACCTCCATGCCTATGAAGGCACACAGCCTTTCTTCAGCTATCCAAGGATATTGGGCCATGAACTGGCTGCAACCATTGTTGAAACGGATGCACCGGGTTTTGCAGTGGGTGAAGCGGTGACTTTTATTCCCTACTTCAATTGTGGCACCTGCATCGCATGCAGGATGGGCAAGCCAAACTGCTGTGCAAGCATCAAGGTTTGTGGTGTGCATGTGAATGGTGGCATGAGGGAATACCTTTCCGTACCATCATACAGTTTGGTACATGGTGATGGTTTGAGTTTTGATGAACTAGCACTGGTGGAGCCTTTGGCTATTGGAGCACACGGTGTCCGCAGGGCAGGGGTGGGGCAGGATGAATACGTGCTGGTGGTTGGTGCTGGACCAATTGGTCTGGGCAGCATGGAGTTTGCAAGAATTGCAGGGGGAAAGGTAATAGCCATGGACATAAACGATGCCCGGTTGAACTTCTGCAAGGAGAAACTGCATGTAGCGGATACCGTAAATCCGGCTTCAGAAAATGCTTTGGACAAACTGCAGCAGATAACCAATGGCGACATGCCAACTGTGATCATAGATGCCACAGGAAGTTTGAAAGCCATCAACAACGCCTTTCAGTTTTTGGGGCATGGGGGAAGGTATGTGCTGGTTGGTCTGCAAAAAGGCGATATCAGTTTCAACCATCCAGAATTCCATAAACGTGAAAGTACCTTGATGAGCAGCCGCAATGCAACTAGGGAAGACTTTGAACATGTAATCAGCAGCATGAAAAAAGGCTTGGTAAATCCCACAACCTATATCACGCACCGGGTGCAGTTCGAAGAGGTGAGAGCCAATTTTGACAGCTGGCTCAATCCTGCAACAGGTGTGATAAAAGCAATGGTGAACCTATCGTTTTAGCGGTACTATTCTGCGTAGAACTACGGAATTATGCTTGTTTCTCCTCATTACTGCAAAACAATATCCTTCATATTGTGCAATACTTTTATTTTTGTAACAATCTGAAGAACAATGATTAATAAGGTATTGATAATAGACGATGACCCTGTAACCATTAAGATCTGCGAATTAGTCATTGGCAATGCTCATTTTGCAAAGGAAATTTCCACTTATTCCAACGGTAAGGAAAGCATTGAATACTTTTCCAATTATTTTGAAAGAAAAAAGAAGGGGGAGGTGATGGAAGCAGCTCCTGACTTAATCCTGCTTGATTTGAACATGCCTGTTATGGATGGTTGGGAATTTTTGGAAAATTATATCCGCAAGTATAGTGATAGGTTGCCGAAAACAAAAGTGGCCATTCTGTCTTCAAGCATTAATCCAGAGGATTTTATCAAAGCACAGAAATACAATGTTGTTATTGAGTTTATACATAAGCCGCTAGTGGCAGGCCTAATGGAGGAACTGAAGGAACATGATGCTTTAAAGGATTATTTCAGCAATAATTGATTTTAGTTTAACTGCACGGATGGCAGCCTGTATTGCTGGCTGTCATAAACAAACAACTCCTCTATTTGGTAAGTCCAGTATTTATATAAAGGGGATTTAGCCAAATACTTATCAGCTTCAGTCTTCGAATCTGCGTTTAACGTTATCCAGCATGTTTGTGTTTCCATGCTTACAGCGTAGCTGTCTATAATACCTTTATTGATAAGGTAATTGATGTAGGTACGGTGCGGAGGAACGTACTGCATAAAATCATCGTCCATGGTGAACTTGATGATAGCCTGTAATTTTTTCATTGAACATTTTTGAATAGTTAACAATATCTGTGCTGCTTTTTTTTCAGATGGCAAATTGTCAACAATTGCATATTGTTGCTGCTTCAATCCGATGTTTATCCGTTGCGGTTAACGAAACAGTTCTTCGCGAACCGTCTTCGAGAGTCCTGTTTGTTGATTGGCAGCCTCAAACTGACAGTTTTCGTAACGGGACTTCGATTGTCACACAGAGCTTGTCGAAGTGTGATTGCGGAAACTATTCTTATTAATGAACTGCTTTCGAGCACTTGTGGCTGACAATTCAATTATTCAAATGAATATTATCAAATTTAAGTATCGCTAAACAGAAATTATGAAAACAATTATTTTACTGGTCTGCTCCAATGTGTTCATGACCATCGCATGGTACGGCCATCTAAAAAATACGGGAATGCCCTTGTGGAAAGCCATTTTAATAAGCTGGGGCATTGCTTTTTTTGAATACTGTTTAATGGTGCCGGCCAATAGGGCAGGTTACTTAAACGGTTTCAATAGTTTCCAGTTGAAGATTATGCAGGAGGCCATTACACTGTTGGTGTTCACTGTTTTTGCTGTACTATATTTAAAGGAGCCTTTTCATACCAAGTATATTATCAGCTTCCTGTTTATTGTGGGTGCCGTTTATTTTGCATTCAAGAAATAAAAAAAGAGCCGCCTGAAGAATCAGGTGGCTCAAATTTAAACCCTGCTGCATAAAACTATTTGGATATCTAGTTGGAAGCTTTCTTTGCTTCCCTTTTGGCTTTCATTTTATCTTTGATTTCTTTTTGCTTTTCTGGCGGTAAGCTGTCGAATTTTTCTTTTCTCTCCTTGGCCTTTTGTTTCATCTTTTCCTTCTGCTCGGGAGTGGCGTTTGCCCATTTTTCTTTCATGGCTTTCCTGTCCATTTTTGGTTGGGCAGCTTTTGTGGAATCCTGTGCATGTGAGATGGCCGGGGCTATTGCCAAGCCTACGATAATGGCCAATGAGAATATTTTTTTCATGTTCAAATTTTTAATTGCCCTTTACAGACCTTGACTTATGCAAAACGTTTAAACATTCCCCAGTTTTTTATTGAAATAAAAAAGCCATGAACAAAATGTACATGGCTTCAAGTTCTTTCTTTCGCTATTATCAATATTTCAGTTGCCCAATTTTGCCCCTTTCCCCTCCAAGGAAAACCAGTTTTTTCTTTGGCGAAACCATGCAGACGTTAAACCCTTCTTTTGTAACACTGCTCCAATTGTTGGGATTGCTCTTGCAGATGTCAACACCATTGGTGCCACAAGCCACCATTTTATCACCATCAATTATTTGTATGCAGCTCCTGTAACCATAAGGTGGTGCAATACCGGGTGAAGCCCATTTATAGCCTTCATCCGTTGTCCAGTAAAAATTGTCGTATACCTGAAAGGGGATTTTGTAATCGCCCCCTATGCAGTAGAATTTCTTTTTCTTATCCGTAGCCATGGAAAATGCACCAGCCGTTTCTATCCCCTGGTTGATGGGTATCGCGTTTCCTTTATTTTGTTTGCCTTCCCTACCTATCAAGTAAAAGTTGGAAGCCATTCCTCCTGAAATAAATGCGTAGTCGTATTCGGGATTGTCCAGTAAGGCGATATTGGTGCCGCTACCGGAAAAGATGCCTTCACCATCCCTTGCTGGGGGCATTTTATACAATGGTTCCTGCTCCCATGTTTCGCCAGCATCCTTTGTGCGGATGATAAAAAAGAAACGCCTGCCACCGGAACCTACATTAATGGGGTCCCCAATACATACACCTTCATCACCCCGAAAATCCATGGCATCGAGAAACATGCCTGTTTGGTTCTTGGTGTAAACCAGTTTCCATGTTTGCCCTCCATCCTTTGTTTTTAAAATATAGGCAGGGTTGTCAACACCCATGATGATGGCTGTATTTGAATCAAAAGCATGTATGTCCCTGAAGTCTGTTTTTTCATAGCCCTTTACCACCATCCATTTCCATGTTTTGCCTTCGTCAGTGGATTTGGCCACAAGACCATTGCTGCCACTTACCCATATCACATCATCTGTTGGAATGCTCATGCCACGTATGCTGCAAGGTGTGCCTGTGTTCAGAATGGCAACGCCTGCTTTTTGTGCATGGCTATTAATAAGTGAACAGGTAGCAAGCAATAGAAAAAGCAATTTGGATTTCATGGAATCGGTTTTTTGATTTGCCGAAAATAAAAGAATCCGTTTGATGGTGGCAATTTTTTCCAAATGCACATCGCTTTTGCGAGGTGCTGAAGTAGCATCGGACTTGTTGCATTAATCGGGCAAATGTGTAAGAACATCTACAAAATAAATGAAGATACATGCCTTTAATATGTTTTTTAGCTTGTGATTTAATAGTGGGAGCTTGGTATTGATTTTGGGACATTCTTAGTAACTTAAATGAAATGCCATGAACTTATTTATACTAGCCACAGCATTATTTGTAAATACATTTTCAGATAGTGCCTCTACAAAATTGGACAGTTCAGCATCCGAAGAAAAAGTAACTGTAAGTGCTGCGAATGCCAATATTGGTCATCAACCTGAATGGGGCCCAACAGGCTATGCGTATGTTGAATATTATTACTTACCGGATATAGAGACTTACTATTCTGTTGCAACGCACAAGTATATTTACTTCAGTAATTTCCATTGGACTTTCTCTGCATTGCCCCCGAAGTACAGGGAAGTGGATTTGTATAATTGCTATAAGGTGGTTATTAATGAACCAAAACCTTATTTGAAATTCAACGAGCATAAGGAAATTTTCAAGCAGCACAAAGGCATAAACGGGGCACAAGTAAGTATTAAGAACTGTAAGGATAATTCAGGTGCCTGTTGGAAAAATACAAACAAAAAAGTGCAGGTATGGGAATCATGTAGTGCAAAGAAGGTAAGGCGTAACCTGAAGAATGAGGAACCTGCACAATATGCTTATGTAAAGCCATAGCCAATTTTTAAACCCTCCACTATATTGAAAATAATGGGACACCGCTCATAGTGCATAAAAGTAGTGAACAGTCTTTCCTTGAAATTTGGTAAGTGCATGGCTGGAAATTCCCTGCAGCCTACAAAGCGATGCTCATAAACTGTACACATATTTCCCGACAAAAAATGACAGGGCATTTGGTTGATAATCATCATGCCGTTATTGCCTTGCTCCACATATTTCCCATCAAATACCTCCCTTGTTTGGTTAAGGTGTTTTGAAAGAATATCAGCTTCTTTTTCATCTACCACAATCATTAAACTTTTGCAGCAGTTGCCACAGGCAGTGCAATCTATTTTGGGGGTAACAACTTCATTTAGTTGATGGACTTTTGCATCCAGTTCCTCCCCATTCTGATATTTGAGAAAACCCCTGAACCGTTCATTTTCCTGCTCTTTTTGGGTGGAGATTTCCAATATGGCGACAAGATTTGTTTGTAGCTGCTGGTCCATGGCTGGCAAAGTAAAGTTTTATCCACAATTGCTAACGGTTTGTTTATAACCTATCGTTTTGCAACTTGACTGGTTGGTTAGATTTGCGAGTTGCAGGCTTGGAAAAGCAATTGTAGGTTTCGTTTCAATAACTACAAACTGTGAACTTAAAACTACAAACCGAATTATGGCTGAAGCAAAGCAAGTAGCTTATACCGAAGACGATATCAAGAGTCTCGACTGGAAGGAACATATCCGTTTGAGGCCAGGGATGTACATTGGTAAGCTGGGTGATGGAAGTGCTGCTGATGATGGTATTTATGTACTGATGAAGGAGGTAATTGACAACTGCATTGATGAGCACACCATGGGCTATGGCAAGCATGTGGACATTACCATTGAGGGCAAAACCGTTACCATTCGTGATTATGGGCGTGGTATTCCTTTAGGTAAAGTGGTGGATGTGGTAAGCAAGATAAACACGGGAGCAAAATATGACAGTAAGGCTTTCCAAAAGAGCGTTGGTCTGAACGGTGTGGGTACAAAAGCCGTGAATGCCCTGAGCAGTTATTTTAAAGTGGAAAGTTTCCGGGATGGCAAAACCAAGGTTGCGGAATTTGAACGTGGCGAACTGAAGAAGGAACACAAGGAAACGACTACCACGGAGGAGAACGGAACATTTGTCACTTTCATAGCAGACGAAACGATTTTCCATAATTACAAGTTCATTTATGAGTACTTGGATAACCAGCTTTGGAACTACTGCTACCTAAATGCTGGTTTAGTGATGAACTTCAATAACAAGCGTTATGTAAGCAAGAATGGGCTACATGATTTGTTGACGAGAAAAACGAATGCAGATGAACTGCGTTATCCCATTATCCACTTAAAAGGCGAGGATATTGAAATTGCCCTGAGCCACAACAATGATTATGGGGAGGATATTTTTTCTTTTGTAAATGGCCAGTACACCACACAGGGAGGAACCCACCAGCAGGCTTTTAGGGAAGGGTATGTAAAAGTGATACGTGATTTCTTCAAGAAGGATTATGATGCAAGTGATATTCGCACCAGCATTGTGGCTGCTGTGAGTGTTCGCGTGCAGGAACCTGTATTTGAAAGCCAAACTAAAACAAAATTGGGTTCTTCTGTGGTCTATGAAAATGGGCCAAGCATGAAGAAATTCATTGAGGAGTTTTTGAGCAAGGAACTTGATAATTACCTGCATAGGAATTCAGGCGTGGCTGATGCTTTAAAGAAAAGGATTGAACAAAGTGAAAAGGAAAGAAAAGAACTGAGTGGCATTCGTAAGCTGGCTAACGAACGTGCCAAGAAAGCTAATCTCCATAACAAAAAATTACGTGACTGCAGGATACATTTCAATGATGAACCGCCTGTTAAAGGCAAGGAAGAATTTATTGCTGCAAGGGCGAACAGTACCATCTTTATTACGGAGGGGGACAGTGCCAGCGGTTCCATTACCAAGGCAAGGAACGTGGATACGCAAGCGGTGTTCAGTTTGCGTGGTAAGCCTTTGAACAGCTTTGGTTTGACGAAGAAAGTGGTGTATGAGAATGAAGAGTTCAACTTATTGCAGCATGCTTTGAATATTGAAGATGGATTGGAAAGTTTGCGTTATAATAATATCGTTGTGGCTACGGATGCCGATGTTGACGGTATGCATATCCGTTTGCTGTTAATGACTTTCTTCTTGCAGTTCTTTCCAGATTTGGTGAAGCGGGGGCATGTGTACATTTTGGAAACTCCCTTGTTCCGTGTACGCAACAAACAGGAAACAATTTACTGCTATGATGAAACAGAAAAGCAGAATGCCGTTAAGAAATTGACAGGCAAACCGGAGATAACAAGGTTTAAAGGTTTGGGAGAGATAAGCCCAGATGAATTTGAACGTTTCATTGCTGGTACGGATATGCGTTTGCAGCCTGTGATGTTGGAACAGGGTGACCATATTCAGCAATTGCTTGAATATTATATGGGCAAGAACACCCCACAAAGGCAGGAATTTATTATTGATAACTTGAAGGTGGAACTGGACTTGGTGGAGGAGTTGAATTAATCCTCATCCTTAAAAAGGGCATGGGTGGAGAAGATAAACGGTAGATGTTAATTTAAAATCCCCTTGGGGTTAATGGCTTATGATTCATATAGTTTTTGAACAAGCAAACGTAGATGTCCTAAGCAAGGCCATTGAACTGGATGAAACCTTGCAAGGTGATATTGTGGAAATAAAGGATGACTATGCAGTTGGGCCAATCGCTGATATTTATGAAACAGAAGGCTACCAACAAAGGCGTGACTGGTGGAAGGAACTATTGGAGTTTACCCCTTACAAGGAGCAATTGGATATCGTGGATGATAAGATGGTCGTGTTCAATTTAATGAAAGCATTGGATGAACCCTTGGCAGCAAACGAAGATGATTCGGCCCCACCAACCACTACTTCACAGGAACTTTGGATTTGGATGGGACAGAACCAACATGATGTTTGCAGTTACTACTGGTTGATGAGCCAGTTGAAAAATTACCAAGGTAAAGTGCAGGTGCTGTACCTGAACAATCTTCCTTTTATTAATGAGAAGGGGCAGATATTCTATCCCCAGCATTTGTATGAAATACAACCAAAGGAATTTTTGAAAGCCAAGAAGTTGGCAAGGCCAATCACGTTGAGTGAGTTTGAAGTGGATCCCGATGAGTGGAAAAAACTCTGCAATGAAAATGCGATGGTGAGGATTTTGGAAGGGGGCAAGAAGATAGCCAGCAAAGGCGAAGATTATTATGACAAGGATATACTTTCTGCAGTTGGCAGTGAGCCGCAGAAACTGAACAAGTTACTGCACAATATTTTGAGCAAGATGAAAGTGCAGACGGGTGATGTCTTTCTGGTTTGGCGTATCAATGAATTGGCAAAGCAAATGAAAGTGGAAGTGACAGGTGACTGGAATAAGGGCTGGAAGGAAATTGTGGTGAAGCCTTTTGGAGCAAAGGGAGAGGCAGTTGAAGAATAGAAGGGAAGTTGGGAAAGTCAGTAAAGTAAGAGAGAGGAAAATAGTAAAGCTGTCAGCCTCAGGCTGACACACTAACTAAACATAAAGCGTTAATGATTTAATGTAAAGAAGCATAATGCTGAACATTCAACATATACATCACATAGCTATCCTTACAGATAACTATGAAGTGAGCAAACGGTTTTACACAGAAGTGTTGGGATTTGAAATCATGGCAGAAGTATATAGGGAGGAAAGGCAATCATGGAAATTGGATTTAAGTGTAAATGGTATTTATCAAATTGAATTGTTTTCTTTTCCTGAGTTTGTGGAAAGAGCTTCGTTTCCCGAAGCAAAGGGGTTGAGGCATCTGGCTTTTGCGGTGAAGGATGTGGATGCTTCCTACATTTATTTGAAAAGCAAAAATGTAGATGTGCAGGAGGTAAGGGTTGATGAGTTTACCAATAAGAAGTTCCTGTTTTTTTACGATCCTAATGGACAGCCGTTGGAGTTGTATGATGTATAAAAGGTTAAACACATAGTCATATACAGAAGAAACAAAGGACATATGGTGGTACATGAGAGCTATGTGTCTTTTGTCCCTACTTAACCTATGTGTTAAATCATACGCTTTGTAAAAATTCCATAGGCGTGTGAACCATGAATAGAGGGATGCCGAGAAATGATTTTTAAATAAACTAATAGTCCTTTAAAAGGATAGGGGTATGGCAAAAGAAAAAATTGAAAACAGGGTTTACGAAAATGAAAGTGGTGTGCAGGGCCAGTACAAAAACTGGTTCCTGGAATATGCCTCCTATGTAATTTTGGAACGTGCAGTGCCAGCTATTGAAGATGGCCTGAAACCCGTGCAGCGCAGGATTCTACATGCCATGAAGGAAATGGATGATGGCCGTTTCAGCAAGGTGGCCAACATCATTGGGCAGGCCATGCAGTACCATCCACATGGTGATGCAAGTATTGGTGATGCGTTGGTGAACATGGGACAGAAAGATTTACTGATTGAGGCACAGGGTAACTGGGGCGATATAAGAACAGGTGACGATGCCGCTGCACCACGTTATATTGAGGCAAGGCTGAGCAAGTTTGCACTGGATGTGGCTTTCAATGCCAAGACAACCGAATGGCAATTGAGCTATGATGGCAGGAAGAATGAGCCTGTGACTTTGCCTATGAAGTTTCCATTGCTATTGGCACAAGGTGCCGATGGTATTGCGGTGGGCTTATCGACCAAGATACTGCCACATAATTTTTGTGAGGTCATTGATGCCGCTATCAAGTATTTAAAAGGAAGGAAGTTTGAACTCTATCCGGACTTTCAAACGGGCGGCATGGTAGATGTAAATAATTACAACGAAGGCAAACGTGGTGGCAAGGTAAAGGTCCGTTGCATGATTGAGGAACTGGACAAGAAAAGCCTTATTATACGGGATGTGCCCTATGGCGTAACGGTTTCGCAGCTTTGCGAAAGCATTACCAAGGCCAATGATGCTGGTAAAATAAAGATAAAGAAGCTTACTGAATTTACTGGTAAGCATGTGGAGATACAGGTTGATTTGGCTCCCGGTATGAGCAGCGATATTACCATTGATGCCCTGTATGCTTTCACGGATTGTGAAGTAAGCATCAGTCCCAATGCTTGCATCATTGAAGACCATAAGCCGAAGTTTGTAGGTGTGCAGGAGTTGCTGAAAATTTCTGTGGATAGGACAAAGCATTTATTGCAGCGTGAACTGGAAATCAAGCTGGGTGAACTGGAAGACAAATGGCATTACACCTCTTTGGAGAAGATATTCTTTGAAGAAAAAATTTACAAGGAACTTGAACAGCGCCATGCCACTTGGGAAAAAGTACTGGAAGCAATTGATAAGGCCTTTCAGCCTTTCATTAAAAAACTGAAACGCAAAGCCATTACCCGTGAAGATATTTTAAAGCTAACAGAGAAACCTGTTAGAAGGATTTACAAGTTGGACATCGATGATTTGAACGAGCAAATCAAGGGCATTGAAGCAGATATTAACCAAGTGAATTATGACTTGGAACATTTGACAGAGTTTGCCATTGCCTATTTTGAAACTTTGTTGAAGAAGTACGGCAAGGGGCGTGAACGCAAGACAGAAATAAAACTGTTTGAAACCATTAAGGTGCAGCAGATTGCTATTGCCAACACTAAGCTATATGTGAACAGGGAAGAGGGCTTTGTGGGAACCAGCTTGAAGAAAGATGAATTGCTGTTTGAATGTTCGGATGTCGATGATATTATCGTGTTCACCAAACGTGGCATCATGAAAGTAGTGAAGGTGGGGGACAAGATGTTTATTGGTAAGGACATCATACATGCGGCCATCTTCAAGAAGAATGATGAGCGTACCACCTACAATATGATTTATGTGGATGCAGCCAGTGGAAACAGTTACGCAAAACGTTTCAATGTAACTGGCATAACCAGGGATAAGGAATATGATTTGACCAAGGGTGCAGACAAGAGCAAAGTGCATTATTTCTCTTCCAATGCGAATGGCGAAGCAGAAGTGGTAAAGATTACATTGAGCCCCAACTCTTCCGCACGGAACAAGGAACTTGATTTCTATTTTGAGGAACTGGAGATTAAGGGAAGGAGTTCACAAGGAAACATTGCTACCAAGTATCCCATCAAGCAGGTTCGTTTCAAGGAAGCTGGCCGCAGCACTTTAAGTGGCGTGAAGCTTTGGTTTGATGATGTGTATGGCCGTTTGAACCATGAAGAAAAGGGGCAGTACCTAGGTATGTTTGAGGATGATAAATTGTTGGTGCTGTACAATGACGGCAATTATGAAATAACGGATACGGAACTTACCCAGCGTTTTGATGCAGAGAAGATTTTGCTGATTGAAAAGTTCAATCCCGAGAAAATCATTACTGCTGTTTATTTGGATAACGATAAAGGCCAGTACAATGTGAAGCGTTTCAAAATTGAAACATCCACCTTGAAATCAAAGTTCCTTTTCATCAAAGAGGGCAACGGGAATATGCTGGAAGCTGCGACAACAGATGAGGAACCTATATTGTCTGTTCAAACAGGAAAGGGTACAAGTGTTAGAAAGGCCAAGTTCAAGATTGCTAAAATGGTGGAAGTGATGGGCTGGAAAGCTGTGGGGGCGAAGCTGATGGATTTTAGCAAGACTGTGGAAATGAGCTGGGAAGAAAGACCAAAAGAAGAACCCACCAATCAAGGTGATTTATTTGAATAAGAAAGTAGGGAATCCCAATAGGTTCCCTACTTTTTGAATGTATTCTTCGGCTCGTTATATTCGCTAAAAAACAGACCATGCGTAAAACCCTTTTGCCTTTACTGCTTTTTGCAACTATTGCAATGGGCTTCTCTTCCTGTTTGAAGAAAGCAGATTTTGTAGATGTTTGTGATTCGGTTGCCAAAACAAAGATTGTTGCCACCAAAACATCTTATTATGTTGGTGAGGAAATCAAGCTTACCGGTAACGATGCTGACGACGTGTATTATTCTTGGTACCACAGCAATAGTTCTGGGTCATTATCCAACTATTCAGATTTGACAATATCTAGTTGCACAAAAAGTCATCAGGGCTGGTTTTACCTTACTGGTAGCAACCCAGATTGTACTTCGCATACAGATAGTGTTTATATAACTGTTACCAACAATCCTGCTTTGCCACCATGCACGCCACCAAATAACAGCATGTCCTTTAGCCTTCTTTCAAGTATCTCATCTGGCACAGGTAGTTGGTTTCTCGACGGCACTTATGGCTGCATGAACCTTCGCCTGTCGCAAGGCTCATCTTCTTACCTCAATATTTATTTCCACAATTATTGGAATGGCAAGGACCCGGAAGATGGGGCTTACAATATTATCAATGTGCCATCTTTCGGTAGCGAAAGTATTTACTCAGTTTATATCAACACAGTATATTCAAGCATCTATTTTGTGGGTAATCCCGGTAAGGTATATGTTACCCATGCAGGCGGTAAAGTGCAGGTAACATTGTGCAACAATACTTTATCTGGTTCATTGGGAGGGCCAAGTTTTAGCAGTACTGCAACAGGTAAGATAACTGCTCCATAACCTAAACAATCCTTACTGTTTATTGTTGAATGAACAATTGTTTTCAAGAAAGAGTTCCGAATTACTCGGAGCTTCTTTCTTTAGTGGCTCTAAGTTGTAGATAAAGGATTTATTAAAATGCAGAAAAAAGTAGTTGCTTCATTATTAATCTCCATAAAATATTCCACTTGCCTGCTTTGCGTTTTTGCTGCCTGCATATTTGTAGGCTTGTCCCAAGGTGGATAGACCCTTATTCCCCGTTTTCCCTGCTTGTTGTTGCCTGTCATGATTCCTTTGGCAAGCAATACAGATTGGGGGAAAACAAATAGTCCAATCCTGTCTTCCATTCGTGAGGCAATAATAACAACATCGATATTGTCTGTGCAGTTAAATGGGCAGGTTATTCCTTTCTTGTCACGCTTCCAAATAGTTACGAATTGGCCTGTTTTAGTAGGGGTCATTTTGGAAACCCTGAATTCAGTTTGCAAGTGTTATTCAGCTTAAAACTACAGGCCCCATATTCTTGGCTTTCGTTTCCTATAATTAGTCCATTAAAATCAAGACCACATTTGTCAAACACTAAAGTTTTGGCAAGGTGGAGTTCTTTGTAAAGATTGGTTATTACTTTTTCGTGCATTATGTTTTATGAAACTCTTGCCATGAAATAAATCTATTGTAGAATGCCCTTCAAAATCTTCTTTCCCCTGCTTTTAAAAGCAGGGGATTCATCGTCCCATTTTTCTTCAATAATCAACTTGAGTTCGGGTTTTATTTCAGGGTAAATTTTGGATAGGTTGTATAAAGTGGTCAATGAAAAAGCTTTAATGGCAATAGCTGTGGTGGGACTTTCAATAAAATTGAAACAGGCATTCATCACTTCACCATGAAATGCTTCCGGAATGTCAATTGCTTCCAATACCCTGACTGAGTTTCTTATAACAGCATTATGTACACCCTCTTTTGTCAGTACTGCAACAAGGTCTTTGATATAGGGCACCACCATTTTTGGTTGCTGCCTTGCTGCCCAACTAACACTCCATGCTGCACGTTGGGCCAGCCGGTAATCATTACTCATAAAACATTGCATCAATGCTTTAAAATTTTGCTTGGATGAACAGGCATAGTTGGCAATCTTCAAAGCATGCTCCTTTGAATGTTCAGCCAATATTTCTTCTTTTAAGTTCATTCTGGTTAAATCCTATTGGGTGGCAAATCTTTTGTTATCGGGCTGTTTCGTGTACAGTTTCTTCACTGTAAAATAAGCTTTCTTTTTTCTACCATAATAATCCACAATGCTCCAGCTTGCTCCCGGCCAGCAATCATTGAACTGCCAGAGCATAGTACCCATACATTTTGGTTGGGCATTAATATGTGCATTGATGGCTGTTTCCAAAGCCATGCTTTGCAATGTTTGCGTAGCAAGGATATACTGTTGGAAATTGTTTGCAATTAAGTTATTCTGCTTTAAATAAATAGCCAGATTTTTATAACCTGTGGGATGTTTCTGATGGGCTTTCATAACGGTAGATGCTGTATCAAAATCTATTGGCAAAGCAAATTGTTGTATGCTTTCAATATTGGGCAATGACTGCATACCATATTCACTCATAAACCTCGGTATCTTTTCTTTGTATTTGGTTATTGGTTCCAGTCCCCACCAAACACCCCAATAATGGCTATCTCCATGTGTCATGCTTTCCTGCCTTCCCCAAGCATTTAGTGGGGATGTGGCGATATATGGTTGCTTGGAATATTGCTTTACCAATGCGGGCAATAGTTTATGAAAGAGTTTTTTGTAACCATCCCAAAGCCTTCCTGAATCAGTAGGGGAGAGGTGGAACTGTTTTTGCCAGGCCCAGTTATGCCATGCTTCATCCACTTCATTATTGCCACACCAGATAGCAATACATGGGTGATGGGATAAACGCTTGATATTGTCAATAGCTTCCTGTTTTATGTTCTCCATGAAAGATGCATCGCTTGGGTACATGGCTCCTGCAAACATGAAATCCTGCCATACCATAATGTTTAGTGAATCGCATAAGTCATAAAAAGCATCATCTTCATAAATGCCGCCACCCCAAACACGCAGCATATTGATGCCAGCCTCTTTTGCAGCAAGCAATAAGCTCCGGTACTTGATTTTTGTTACCCTAGGCAAGAATAAATCGGCAGGGACCCAATTAGCGCCTTTAATGAATGTTGGTTTGCCATCAATGGTAAAATAAAACGATTGGCCAATGGAATCTGGTTGCTGAACCAATGCAATTATGTTCTTTGGTTTAGCATGGATAGTAGTATCAATTATTCCTTTTATTTCCTCATTGCTGAAAAAGTCCCAAGCTTCCAATGTTACTTTCCGCCAAATGCCACAAGTGGTAAGTTTGGGTGCAAAATCCCAACCAAAATTATACTGTGCCTTACGAACATAGTTCCTGCTGTTTTCACAAGGATGAATCAATGGAGATGTTTTGACCAACGAGTCGGCTATTCTATTGGCACTTTTAAAAACGACATAAAGTTGGTTGCCTTGCTGTTTAATAAAAGGTTTTACATCAAGCTTCCAAGTCCTGAACATGTTATCGGCCGAAAGTATTTTCTTTCCATTGAAATAGACATCCGCATAAGTATCCAATCCTTCAAATACCAGTTCAATATGCTGCTTTCTAAAAGTGGCTTCATCAATGTTGAATACGGTTTTGTATACCCAATCAGTTTGGCTTATCCATTGCAGTTTGTTTTCATTGTTCCTATAAAAAGGGTCAGGGATGAGTTTGTTGTTGAGCAAATCCGTATGCACGGTTCCTGGAACAGTGGCAGGATACCACTGCGTTTTGCCAACTTGCTTAAACTGCCAATCGTTTTTTAATTGTTTGGAAATATTCTGTGTAAAAGATAATTGGCATAGAAGCACTGAAACACAGAACAGGAAAATGGTTTTGTGTTTCATGATTCAATTATTTAATTGCTGAAGCATGGATTTTATTTCTATCTCATCCACACTTATGTTCTGTAGGCTATCATTCATTGAAACCTGATTGAAAGTCATAGTAGAAGCAACTAATTGCCGAGCGGAGGAATGTAATTCCGTTGCACCTGTATAATCGGCCAATGTTTTGATGTTGTTGCTTCTTACACCACTGCCGGGCATGATGATGATCCTTTCATCTGCTTGTTGAATAAGTTCTTTGATAAGTTCCTTTCCATCAATTGCATTGGGAACCTGTCCACTGGTAAGTATCCTTGTGCAGCCGCAGTTAATAATGTCTGCCATTGCTTGCATGGCACCCACTGTTCTGTCAAAGGCCCTATGAAAAGTTACTTCCAAAGGATAAGCTAATTCCGTAAGTAGGGTAGTTCTTTTTGTGTCAACTGTTCCATCTGCATTCAAAAGGCCAATTACAATTCCTTCATAGCCCAGTTGCTTGCAGAGTTGGATGTCATTGACCATTATTTCAAATTCCTCATTGCTGTAAATAAAATCACTGCATCGTGGACGGATGATTGGAAAAACAGGGATGGAAATTTTTTCCTTCACTAATTTCAAAGTCCCATAGGATGGGGTTGTGCCACCTTCATGGGCATTTTCACAAAGTTCTATTCTGTTGGCTCCGGCATTTGCTGCGAGTAGAGCCGATTGGAAGTTGAAAGCTGCAATTTCTAAAAGCATATTGAAGTTATAGTCAAGGGTTATAGGTAGGTGATAGAAAGAATTACAAAATAAACTTACTATCTATTAAAACGTTCTTCTCATCAGCATCGCAAACTGCATAGTTGAATTTTTTCTGTAGTGCATAGGCCCCGTATTCCCCATTTTTATTGAGTGCAATGAATGCCACTTGTATATCCTTGCATTTCTCTTTTCCTTTTTTCTGTATCAACCTTTCAATGGCTTTCTTGCAGGCCTGTTCAGGGTTGTTGCCCTGCCTCATAAATTCCACCACTAAATGGCAGCCAGCAATGCGGATTATATCTTCGCCCTGACCTGTGGCCACTGCTGCACCCACTTCATTATCCACAAAAAGCCCGGCACCAATCAAAGGGGAATCACCAACACGTCCACGCATTTTGAACCCTTGACCACTTGTAGTGCAGGAGCCGCTAAGGTTGCCATGAACGTCCAGTGCCAGCATGCCAATGGTATCATGATTGTATTCACCATTGGATAAATGGGTTGGGGCGAATGGACCGTGTCCGTTGTTTTCCCTATTGATGACAGGCTTGTACTCACTTTCCTTGAGCCATTCATTGTAGGCTTTCTTTGCGTCTGCACTTAATTTTTTTTCTTCCAATGCGAAGCCTTCACTTAATGCAAATTTTTGGGCACCTTCACCAACCAATAAGACATGCGGTGTTTTTTCCATCACTTTTCTTGCTACTGCAATAGGGTGTTTTATACCCTCCAAAAAAGCAACGCTGCCACAATTGCTTTGATGGTCCATAATACTGGCATCAAGCGTTACAATTCCGTCCCTATCAGGATTGGCACCCAATCCAACACAACAAACAATTTCATTTTCGGTAATTATTACGCCCTGCTCAACAGCATCGAGGGCATTGCCTTTTTTGCTTAGAATGTTCCAAGCTCCCATATTGGCCCGTATGCCTACATCCCATGTTGAAATGACTACTGGTTTCTTACCTAACAATCCGTTTCGTTTAAATGAAGTGAATCCCAATGCACCCAACCCCAAGGAACTTAAGTGCAAAAATTTTCTTCGTTGCATTTGATAATTTGTAACAGTGAATATAACCAATCCTGTTATCTTGCAAATATGTATTAGGCATAATAAATACCGTATCCATTAGCAGCACAAATAATACCCGTGAATAAAAGCTTTATTAAATATTCTGTCATTTTCATTTCCACATTTCTTCTGTTATATGGTGGTACTTATGCATTTATAGGCATTACTGCCCCAGGTGGGGGATACTATAATAAATGGCTTTCGGAGAACCTGAATTATGTGAACTGGTTGCGGTATACTATTCTTTACGGAGCTAGCTTCTTGACTCATTTAGTGGGGTTTGAAACGATTGTACCTGATGGTTATACGATTAGAATCCCGCATTTAGCTTCAGTACGTATTGTATATGCATGCTTAGGCTATGGAGTTTTGAGCTTTTGGGTAGCATTTATTTTGGCGAACAAGGTGCCCATTAAAATGAAGTTGATTTGGGGACTTTTGGGAATTACCTTAATTATAGTTAGCAATATGATCCGTATATCAGTACTGTTAATGGCTTCCGCAAAAAAATGGCCAACCTTGTTCAAGGTTGACCACCATACCGTTTACTCTATTTGTAATTACCTGCTTATTATTTTATTGGTCTACCTCTTTAGCAAAAAAGCAATAAAGGCCAATAAAAGCGATGCCTAATTCGAAGTTAACTGAACTTGAAAGTTTTGTTTTCTTTTTTTTCTGCTTAGAAAAAAACCGTGTACCAATCCAATCGCCAAAAGAATAGTTACGCCACCATCAATTGGAACCACATCATCTGGAGGATCTGTAGGACCACCGGGACCATCTGCATCTGCATTTACACTTCCATTTGCACTTCCCCCATTGCTTGTATTGTTGAAAGGGCTTCCATTATTTTGTCCAACACCACTATTTGCAGATGGCGGCTGGGTTGAACCTATCTGAGCAATGGACGAATAAGATAACCCAAGGGTCAAAACAAGTAAAAAAATGTAAACAAATGATTTTCTAAAAATGGACATACTCTTTCTTCTTTATTGGATTTATGTTATTCCTCTATGAATATTGGCTTATTAATTCTCGTTCCGTTTTGCGAATTTATTGAAACAATATAATTTCCTGCTGCTAATTTTTTGTTTCCCCAATCAATCACCTGCGTTCCTGCACCTCCGTTATATACGAATGATTGCGAGAAAACGTTTTGACCGGCCGAATTAAAGATAATAAAATCGTAATTACCCTTTTGCAGGCTATTTAACTGCAATGATAAACTATTACCTCTAATTGGGTTGGGATAAATTGTTATATCTGCCTTAATATCAGCCAAATTCAGCAATACAGTTTTACTGTACTTCGCAGTATTGTCTTGACCAATAATTTTTATTCTGTAATAATTGGTGCCTTTTTGAGGAGCTGCATCAAATGCACCATAACTATTAGCAATGTCATTCTTCGCAACAACCGAACCAATTTTGGAGAAATTTATACCTGTAACAGATTTCTCTACCTCATAGGAAGACAGTTGTGTTTCATTTGTCGTATTCCATTCTATCTGCACGCCACTATTTTTGGTATAAGCGTTAAGGCTTAAATTGTTAAGAGGCACGATAGAAGATCTAAATACAATAAAGAAACGGTTATTGATACTTGTTAAATCACCAGTATTAACTGTAAAACTAACATTTGTAGTATCATTTAGTTTAACCATTTTTTCAGTATGAAGGAACTTGTCCAAAATATAGGCAGTATTAGCAGAAGTAAAGTTTCTTGAATCTACCGTTAAGGTATAGATGCCAGTATTGCTTACAGTAGAGAAACCTAACGGAATAGTATCCGTTACAGCCGAAGTGCTCCTATGTTCTATGCTAATGTTCTTATTGGCCCTTCTAATAAATATATTCTCTGTATTATTGGAAAATTTGGTTGCATCCTGTCCATTTACTTCGTTATTATCGGTTGGAGAAAAAACCACTACAGTTCCATCCATTACAACATTTCCCCTGCCACTAACGACCTTGCCTATTTTGAGTCCCAGTTTATTAACGGTTGCATTGATTCTAAAAACATTGGTCAATGTACTATTAGGAGCTTTATCATTTTCAGAAATGACCAATTGAGGCCCAAGTGTGGATGTCTCTATAAAAAAGCCCTGTCCAGGCTGTATATACTGGTCAACATTTGAGCTACCATTACTATTCGTTACTCCATCCCAAGTAACATAGGCTCCTGTTGTTCCAATTGTTGCATCATATACCCAGTAAGTAGTTGACAAATTAGTTTTTGCAAGGCTGTTCCAGTCAACTGCACATACATAGGGGTTACCAAGCAAACTGAAATCACCCGCAGTGTTTACTGTATTTAGACCTATTGCTGAAGTAAGATTACCAGCTACACCAAGCGTTGTATAAGTAACCGTCCCTGTAACAATTTCACCATTGGCCCTCAGAACAGTAGGTGAACTCATTGTAGTTGGCTGTGGGGTCAAATAGAGATTTGTATTCCTGTCGCCCCTAATTAATACCCTATAAGCTTGGTAAATATTTGGCTTTGTTAGTTTTGTATTGGTCACGCTTGAAAAAACACCATTTACATAACTGTACATGGATACATTGCCTGTTTGGGTAAGGTCCAGTCCACTTACAGCATCAACACCACCGGGAGAAGCACCAGCAACACCGGAAATATGTGTACCGAAACCAGTTGAGGCAGAACCATTCTCCTGCCAAGTCTGGAAGAAATTAACTCCAATACTCGTATTTACCCCAGTACTCAAATCCCTGTATGCACGGTTATTGGTTGGTGAATTGGGGATGAACCTTTCTACTGTAAAGCTGCCATTTGAACCATAATTTATTGTGCCCGTTACTTTATCCACCTGTGCAGTATTTGTTATTGAGGTCGATTTTAAAGTGATGATTTGTCCATTAATGTTCAGTTCACCTGCTGTTACAGAAAGCAGGTTTGTAATCGCAACATTGGTTCCCAAAGTAACTCCAGCACTTGCACCGGTTCTATTTAATGTAAGTATATTGAGCAATGAATCATTGGCTGCTGCATTGAACCTTACTGTTGAGCTGCCACCAGCAGAACCACTAATGGTAAGATTGGATGTTGATGAACCTTTCAATGCACCAGTCATGCTTGTAGCTCCTTGAAGTTCTAATGTATTCCCATTGATGGCCAAAAAGTCAGAAGAGGAAGAAAGAGTCAGCGTACCCAAAACTGTTACGTTGCCAGTTAATGATTTTGTACCTGTATTGCTAGCTGTAACATTATTGTAAGAACCAGTAATTGGTGGTACGTTCTGGCTGCCAGAAGCATTAAACACCACCGTACTGCTTGTTGAAGTATAAGTCCCCGAGCCAGGCGTAAATGTTCCTTCAATAACAATGCTGCCAGTGCTACTTAAAACCCTATTGCCGCCTGAAGCCATTAAGTTATTATAGGAGCCTGTAAATGCAGGTATCGTTTGGGAACCAGAAGCATTGAAAACCACAGTACTTCCAGTAGAAGTATATGTACCTGTACCCGGTGTGAACACACCAGAAATATTGATATTGCCACTGCTGCTAAAAGTCCTGTCACCATTGGAAGCCGTTAAATCAACATAAGAACCTGCAACGATTGTTTGAGCAGAAGCACTATTGTAAACAACAGTTCCTGTCCAAGTTTTTCCACTTGGGGTAGGCGTGCTGCCAGTATTGTCCGTTTGCAAAGTACCTGTACCAGAAATAATGCCTGCAAGACCACTTAATGCAAATGTGCTTAAGTTGAACGTATTGCCAGAAGCGATTGTTAAATCATTGATCACAGTAATTGCACCATCTGCTGTTTTTATGCCACTGCTATTGGAAAGCACCAGATTCGCATAAGTACCATTGGCTATTGTTTGGTTGCCATTGTTATTGTATTCCACTGTTTGCGTCCAAGATTTGCCAGTAGGAATAGGGTTTACACTGGTTTCCTGTGTTTTTATTGTCCCCGTACCTGCAATAATACCACCTACTGTCAATAATTTATAGTTTTCCAAATCAAAAGTACCCCCTGCAGATACTGTTAAATTATTGGTTACTGCAACATCCCCAGCAGCAGTTTGGGTGCCGCTTGAATTGGAAAGGTTAAGGCTTGCATAAGTACCATTGATAATTGATTGGCTCCCTGCAGTGGCATAGTATTCCACAGTTTGGGTCCAGTTTTTTCCTACTGGCAGTGCGGCAGATGCCCTTTCTGTTCTGATAGTGCCTGTTCCTGAAATAGTGCCACCAACAGTAATTAGTTGATTGGTGCCTAATTCGAAAGTTCCTCCCGATCCTACAGATAAATTGCTTGTTACCGTAATGTTGGAAGCCGCAGTTTGTATACCGCTTGAATTGGAGAGAACCAAATTGGCATACGTGCCATCTATGATGGATTGGCCACCAGTAGATAAGTTGTATTCAACTGTTGGGAACCATGCCCTATTAGTAGGCAATGCGGATGAAGCATTTTGTGTTTTTATTAATCCTGTTCCAGAAGTTGTAGTGGAAATACCAGCAATGGCGTTAGTACCCATATCCAAAATAGCTGACGCATCAACAATTAATTGGTGGTTCATTGTAATGGTTCCCGCAGCAGAAACGGTTCCGCCAGTATTACTGATTTGAAGGTCATAAAACGTCATTGAAGGTATTGACTGCGAAGAGACGCCATTGAAAACAAACTTGCTTGTGTTCAGCGTATATGGCCCAGCACCTGGCGTAAATGTACCTGAGATTTCAATCACACTACTTCCTGTTATTATTCTTGGACCACCCGTTGCATCTAAATTGGTGTATTGACCAGCTTGAATAGTTTGTGCAGAAACTCTATTGTATTCCACTCTACAATTCCAGATAGTGCCGCTAGGCAAACCGGGTGATCCAGATTTCTGGGTACGCAATATTCCCGAGCCGCTTGTAGTAAAACCGGTTCCATTACCGTTGTCAACAATAGAATTCTGTTGGAGATTGAATATGCCAGTACCTGAAATAGTCAATGTACCGTTTATTGCAAAAGTGGTAGTAGTGGCAGGGCTTGTCGTTACAGTGATTCCAGTTCCAATTATAAGATTGCCAAAATCGCCCAGCCCCAAGTTATTTGCTGGAGGTATGGTAAGGTTAATATTGCTTCTAATATCAAAATTGCTTCCCCCACTGGCGAAAGTACCGGGAATGGTAGTTAGGATAACATCAAAGGCATTGAATATACCAGCAGCCAGGCTACCTGAATGGTTATGGATATAAGTACCCCCATCATCTACTTGAAAAATGCCGTCGCCACTTAAATCTATATTGTGGTTGGCCTGAAGGCTACCTCCATTTTCAATTTGTATGGTAGTCCCTGTAGTCAATGCCCACACCGCAGTAGTAACCATCGCATCGCCACTTTCAATCACAAATGTACTTCCGTTAGTAAAGTCAGCAGCGGAAGCATTGGTACCCGATCCATTTCTTGCATCGTTCCAATTGCTTGCTGTATTGGGTGCCAAACTGCCTTTTGAATAGAATATACCTATTGCAAATGTTGTGGAATAGGTCAATAATAGTAACCCAACAAACAGGGTTCGTTTAATAAATTTAAGCATCATAGTCGCATATTTTGGTACGGCATCTAACATTAGTTCATTCCTGCTCCATTGGGGGTGGAACAAAAAGTTGTTTTCAAAAATGTTTAAGGGGGTGCGTTTTCTAGGTTATGCGATAGTCGGAGCTTGGTTTAATTTAAAAAACCAAATATTTTTTCAAAAAAAGTTTTCTTAGTTTGTTTACTTCTTTGTTCACTTTTTACAATGAATTCTACCATAGCTTCCAAGTTTTCAACTGGTGTCCAATCAGTTAATCCTTGATACCATACCAAATCTGTTTTTTTAAGACCTTTTTGCCTAACAACTTCCAAGCTATAAGGCCCATATAAAAGCTTTCTTTTCTTCAGTATATATATATTCTTCATTTTTTAGGATGGGCTTAGCTTAGGTTTAGACCCCTTTGGGTCATGTAATGCGATACAACAGTACAATATTTTTTTTAAACTATTTAGTCCTTTTTGAAAAGTACCCTAAATAGTTATTGGCTTATTATTGCTATTGCTTTCTGCACTATTGCATCGTTAGTGTTAGCGGCTTCAAAATACCCTTCGCTCCTAAAAAGTTGCTTTGCCATTAAAGGCTGCAATTTTTGCATGATGCTTAATTTGTCTTTTATAGGCATTCCTGAAAGGTCAATACTGTCCTTTTTTGCATACCCCTGCAATAGTTGCCATTCCTTTTCAGATGGGTTGAACTGCTTAGTAAGCTCCGCTGGTGTCTTGATGTTTTGAAATTGGGATTGGTTCTGCATGTAGTAATTATAGATGAAATTACTGAGCGTGGATTTATAGTACAGTTTGGAAAACTCACCTGACAGCCTGGATGTATCACCCGGTACAAATACATCTGGCGTAATGCCACCGCCACCATAAACAATATGCCCGCCCGACGTTTTAAAAGAAGGACCAGCAGGTTTTGAAGTGTCGCCCATCACCATTTGGCCATTGTGGTATCTTTCCATTAGTTCGGCACGGTACTCCTGTTTTGTTTTATGGCTGTACGGTTTTTGTATGTTCCTGCCCAATGGCGTATAGTACCTTGCAACAGTTAACCTTACCGCACTTCCATCACTTAATGGGAACTGCTGCTGAACCAATCCCTTACCAAAGGTTCTGCGGCCAATAATTGTTGCCCTGTCCCAATCCTGCAGGGCACCCGTTAATACTTCACTGGCACTGGCACTTGTTTCATCTACCAGCAAAACCAGTTTGCCCTTTTCAAAAAGCCCGTCCCTTTTTGTTTTGTATTCGTACCTGCTGCTTTTATCCCCCTGCGTGTACACAATCAATTTGTCGCCTTCCAAAAATTCGTCAGCAATATCGGTTGCTTCTGCCATTAGCCCACCGCCATTTCCCCTAAGGTCAAGAATCAATTTCTGCATGTCCTTTTTCTGCAAGCGTTCAAGGTTCTCCATGAACTCTTCATAGGTCTTGTCTCCAAACTTATTAATGCGTATAAAACCTATTTGTGGTGCTATCATATAAGCGGCATCTATGGTAGAAACCGGAATCGTGCCCCTCGTGATATTGGTGGATTTAAGTTGCCCGTTCCGTATGAAATTAACCTTTACATTAGTGCCTCCCGGTCCCCTTAAATATTTACGTATCCCATCCGGGTTGCTGCTTTTCCCCGTAAGCATGATGCTGTCATTTACCTTTATTAATTTATCACCAACCAGCAATCCTGCTTTTTCAGAAGGTCCTCCCTTGATAACATTAACAATATTGACAGTATCACTAAATAGCTGAAATTCAACACCAATCCCCTGAAAATTTCCCATTAAGTCTTCGTTCACTTCTTTTAAGTCCACTGCGGGGATATAAGTGGAATGCGGATCCAAGTGAGCCAGCATTTCATCTATTGCCAATTCATTGATGCTGTCTGCTTTTACCGGGTCAACATATTTTGTCCTCACCAAATCCATTACTTCTTGTATCGAATTCCTTTTTGAACTTTTGAAGAAACTGTTTCCGCTTGTATTTGTTTTCAACTGGTAACCAATCACCATTCCTCCAACCATCACCAACGAAAACAATAAAGGCAACCACACCTGTAATTTTTTACTTCCCATAAATAATTGCTTCTTTGTACTCTTATAAAGTTGCGAATATCTGTAAATAAGTTCAAGAGTTTAAAGTTCAGTCGGTTGAACGCAATCTTAAAGGGAACACCCATAATTCAACAACCAATACTAAATGCTTAACCATGATAAAATTGATAGCTGATTGCGGTGCCACCAAAGGCGAATGGTGCCTGATTGCAAACGGGAAAAAGAAAACAATACTTACCCAGGGCATCAGTCCCTATTTCCTGAACCAATTGCAAATAGCTGATTTGTTGAGCAATGAACTGCTTCCGAAATTGAAGGGCATTACTGTGGATGAAATTTTTTATTATGGAACAGGTTTAAGCAATCCGAGCAATGTAAAAATTGTTGGGGCAGCATTGAAACAGGTTTTTCGGAATGCAAAAACCGAAATCAATACCGATTTATTGGCAGCCTCAAGGGCCCTGTGCGGAAAGCAGAAAGGTATTGCCTGCATATTGGGCACTGGTTCCAATTCATGTTTCTACAACGGAAAGAAGATGGTAAAAAACAGCCCGGGTTTGGGGTATGTTTTGGGGGATGAGGGTAGTGGTGCCTATTTGGGCAAGAAAGTTATCCAGTACTATTTGTATAAGACTTTTGATGAGGAACTAGTAGCAAGATTCGAAAAATTCTTCAATACAAGTAGTGCAGAGATTTTGGACAATGTTTACAAGAAACCCTTGGCCAACAGGTACCTCGCTTCATTTGCCATTTTTTTGGCAGACAACCGGGGGCACTACATGATTGAGAACATTATTGAAGATGGGTTGAACGATTTTTTCTTCAACCACCTCTACAAATACAGAGAAACTTGGACCTTGCCCATCAACTTTGTGGGAAGTGTTGCTTATGGTTTCAAGGATGTTTTAAGGGATTTATGCAGCACTTACGAGTTACAATTAGGTACTGTTTTAAAAAAACCAATGCAAGGATTAGTGGAGTACCATAAATAATCCTAGATTTATCAGAACAAATCCGCATTTTTTTGCGTTATTTTGCTGATATATCTAGATGCTTATGAAAGTAACTGAATTTCCATCCCCTTATCGCCACCTTGAAAAAATGAGCATTGGCGAAATATTGGTGCATATAAATACTGAAGATCAAACGGTGCCATTGGCAGTTGAAAAATCACTTCCACAAATTGAAAAATTAATAGCAGCCGTTAGCGATAAAATGCTGGCCGGTGGCAGATTATTCTATATTGGTGCAGGAACAAGCGGCCGCTTAGGAATTTTGGATGCGAGTGAGTGCCCGCCAACTTTTGGCGTGCCTTATGGATTGGTAATTGGCATTATTGCAGGAGGCGAGAAAGCCATTACCGAAGCCGTTGAAAATGCAGAGGACAATATAGCACAGGGATGGAAGGATTTGCAGGAATATGATGTGAATGACAAGGATGTAGTTATTGGCCTTGCAGCAAGTGGCACCACTCCCTATGTGATTGGGGCATTGAACGAATGCAGGAAAATAAGAATCATAACAGGCAGTATCTGCTGCAATCCCAATTCACCCGTTTCGCTGGAGGCTGACTTTCCTGTAGAAGTAGTGGTAGGACCTGAATTTGTAACGGGCAGCACAAGAATGAAAAGCGGCACTGCACAGAAACTCGTACTCAACATGATCAGCACTACAGCAATGATACAGTTGGGTAGAGTAGAAGACAATAAAATGGTGAATATGCAACTGACTAATGAAAAGCTCGTGGACCGGGGTGTGAAAATGGTAATGGAAAAACTTTCACTGACCGATTACGAAAAAGCAAAACAAATGCTGCTGAAGCATGGAACAGTTAAAAAAACCATGGATGCTGTAGCTGCCAATTAATACAGGTAGTGACAATGCTATCTTCGTTTATTAAACGTCACGTTCTCCCAAACGTAATTGTCAGTCTGAGGTTCTCGAAGACAGGTTACGAAAAATGGTTTCGGTAATCGCAACGGATGCAAGTATTGAAATTCTTTTGAAAGAAATTTAACCACAATCCTGAAGGGATGAAATGATTATAGAAAAAATGTTGTGATGGTGTCTGAACTCCAAAGGAGTGAAATGTCATCCCTTCGGGATTTGAGGAACCTTAGTTATACTTATTCTATAATAATGACAGCCTTTCAGGCTTAAAACAAAAGCATTTCGTTATGCATTGATGAGTGCGGACAGTCATTAAACGTTATATTCTCCCACTTAAGAATTAAAATTAGTCTCCTCATTACTGCTGTTTTTTGTTTCCCTTCCTATAGTTTTACAGCAGTATGCCAATTATACTTTTCGACAACCAATACAGGAAAAAACTTTTCCCATTAACTGCTACAAAAGCCGTAGCAGATTTGCGTATCGGCATCTTAAAAAGAAAGGAATGGTGGCAACTGAAAGCCAATCAACCCATTTTTGTCCATACGGAAACTTACTTGCAACCATTGTATGAAGCATTTCCTGTAGGGGACCATACTTGGATTGATGCCTCATTAATTCCCAGCCATGATTTGCTGGATAGGCTACTTTCGTTGGACAGGAATGAGGCATTGGTAGATGAAACTTGTTTGATTGCAGGAAGATTGGACAACGCTTCCAGCAGTTTCAATCCGAATCATTCATTGCAGCAGTTTGAAAAAATCATCGATTATACTGAAGCAAGAAGAGCCGTATTCCCACAGCAACTATTCCAGTGGAACGATGAAGCCATTAGAAGCCATTTCAGCTTATTGACCACAGGAAAAACAAGCCAGGCTCTTTCATCAACCAACCAAACCATTTCACCAGAAAATATTTTTATAGAAGAAGGGGCAAGCGTTGAGCATTCCATTTTAAATGCAAGCACTGGTCCCATATATATCGGCAAGAATGCAACCATCTTGGAAGGTTGCATCGTTCGTGGGCCATTGGCCTTATGTGAAGGGGCGACATTGAAAATGGGATCAAAAATTTATGGTGCCACCACCATTGGAACAAAAAGCGTTGGTGGCGGCGAAATAAAAAATGCCATCCTTTCAGATTTCAGCAACAAGGCACATGATGGCTACTTGGGGGACAGCATAATAGGCGAATGGTGCAATTTGGGGGCCGGTACCAGCAACAGCAACGTGAAGAACAATGCTGGCGAAGTGAAACTTTGGAATTATTACACGAATGCTTACGAACCTGCAGGGCAAAAATGCGGTGTCATTATGGGTGACTATTCAAGGGCTGCCATCAACTCATCCATCAACACAGGTTCCAGTATTGGTACTTGCTGCAATGTTTTTGGCGAAGGGCTGCTGCCCACTTTAATTGAACATTTTTCTTGGGGAACAAAAAACAGTAGCAGGTACAACTGGGACAAGGCCTTGCAGGACATCAACAACTGGAAGAAATTAAAGGGAAAGGTGCTGACCGATGAAGAAGTGGCTGTGCTGAAATATATCTTTGAACAAACCAACTAACGTGAAAAAATTCGAATACAAAATATTGGACGTACCACATCAGGATGGTTTAGAGAAAAAGTGGACGATCAATTATTAACTGACAAACTAAAGGACTATGGATTGGAAATCCATAGGTTAGATGTGGACTGAAAGTCCCAATGGTGGCTTCGCCTTCTTTAAAAGCATTTGTTACCGTAGCAAATGTTTTGAACTTTGTAGAAGCTAAAGCCTTGCACTGAAGTGCATAGGTTTAACTAACGAACTGTAACACTAAATGCAGGTAGACATGGGTGGGAAGTAATCACCATAGGGAGCCCTACCATGTACAACAATGCTTCAAGGAACATCATCATTATTCTCAAAAAAGAAATACTATAAACTATGCGTAAACAAATTGCTGCCGCCAACTGGAAAATGAACTGCACATTATCCCAAGCAGAAGAATTATTAAACAAGCTTGCCGCTGCTGAAGTAAATACGACAGAAAACAAAATCTCCGTAATAGCAGTACCTGCTCCTTATTTATTGCTGGCACAGGAAAAGCTTGGCAGCAAGACCAATGTATTTGTGTCCGCACAAAACTGCTACACCAAAAAAAGTGGAGCCTTCACTGGGGAAACAAGTGTGGAAATGCTGCAGTCAATTGGTATCAAGTACGTACTTGTTGGTCACTCTGAACGCCGTGAGTATTTTAATGAAACCAACGCCCTACTTGCCGACAAAGTAAACATTGCATTGGAATTCGGCATCACGCCCGTCTTCTGCTGTGGCGAGGCATTGGACATTCGTGAAGCCAATAAACAAAACGATTTTGTGGGTAAGCAACTGGAAGAGTCATTGTTCCACTTGACAGCAGAACAATTGCAGAAAGCCGTGATTGCCTATGAACCCATTTGGGCAATAGGTACGGGCAAAACGGCCAGCAGCGAACAGGCACAGGAAATGCATGCACATATCCGTAGCGTGCTTGCAAACAAATATGGTAACGCTGTTGCTAACGAAGTCCCCATTTTATATGGTGGAAGCGTGAAGGGCAGTAATGCAGCAGAGATATTCTCACAGCCAGATGTTGATGGTGGACTGGTTGGTGGGGCTTCTCTAAATGCAGATGAATTTGTGACAATTATTAATTCGTTGAAATAGCAATAGGCTACAAGTGAAGCCTATTTAAAGCAATAAACCAAATGAAACAACTTCTCATTGCTCTATTGTTTTTTCCATTTATAGCCTTCTCGCAACAAGTAGAGGAGGTTATAATTGGAGGCTTTACTTTCAACCTTGCAAAAGAAAGTTCTGAAGATTTTCTGCTTGACACTTTAAAGAAACCAATCATCCCTTTTTCATCGCAAATCGTGTTGTCAAGAAATGGCAAGAAATTGTTGACACATACTTTGTCTGAATACTCGGTTGATTGCAATAGCATTTCATTGGAACTCGGTTACTATGAAATACAGGATTCTTCTATTTTCTTTTATTCCTACTGGGCTTGGGATGGCATCTGCAATGGTTGTCCGCAGGGAATCATGAGACAGATATATACAGTGAACAACAAAGGGAAATTGAAACCTGAATTATCTGAAATCTTTATGGACTACAGACACCATGAGTTCAGCCAAATGAGTGGGGCAGAAAAAAAGGCACATATCAAAGAGATTGAAAAAAGGTACAATGCAACTTTTATGGGAGGTAGGAACGCAGCGTATTTGGAACTTGATATCACCAGGCAACTAAAAGATAAAATCACTGCAATAAAAATTCTTTGGGCCAAACTTGCTAAAATGAAATTGGAAGAAGAAAGCACGAATATTCGCCTTCAATAGTTCTGCCAATGTCATTGATTGTTTCATAGGTATCCCCATTTTTGTCAGGCAAAGAAATAACTGCTGCCCAACAGCTGCTTTTTGCCAACGGTTGTCGCAGGTCCAGGAACTGTAGAGTTTCACTTTGATTTGTTTATTGCAGGAGCCTTGCACATATTGGTCAACTGAAAATACATAGAAACTGTCTCCTTGCACTTTGGAAATATGCCCTGTTACAATCACAGATGCCATGGAGATGACAGTCTGATAAGGAGCAAAAGATTTCTTTGCATGGCTTGGGCCAAACAAAAACAGGCTTGTACTTACCAATAAAAATTTGATTGCGATACTTGATGGCAAATTTTTCCAAAAGGACAAAGCAGTCTTTTGCATGGTCAATTTTTTAATGCACGAAAGTTTCAGTATGTATTGACCCATAAATGCCTATAACAAACCGTTCACAATTCCCGTCCAGTACAGCAGCCTTTCATTAAATATTCTTTTTGCTTCGGCTATGATTTCTTGATGATTACTCACCACATAACGCATGGTGGTATTGTCGCTATACCCACTAATGTTTTGGGAGAATAGCATGTCCAACGCGGTGGCGTTACCAAAAATATCTTTCAAGTCCTGCAACTTGGCAGCATCAGCAACATTATTACTGTTCATTAATGGCATTATGTGAGAATCATATACCTGCTTCACCATATCCTGAATGGCCAGCCCCTTTTCCACAGCCAAATTATCCTTTGCAGGGTTTTCATAATTGAAAAAGCTGCCATCAAACAAAACAGTCAATTCAAAATTCTCACCTGTATGGTAGCTGCTGTTGAAGAAATATTTATCGGGCAGCACAAAACAGTACTTGCCAGTATGGCCGTTATTCAGGGCATCGAACCAGTCCTGCAAAGGCAAAGGTTGCTGTTGATTAATGGCCGGGTCTATTACATAGGTCTCAATTCTGCCATCATGGTTTACCTGAACAACGGGGGCAACATGGTAACTCCATTCCAGCAGGCCATTAGGCGACAGGTTTTTACCATCCTTCTTGTGTACCATACCCGGGTTGTCCAAATACAGGGCAGCAGGGGCAAACAGCCAGACCTTGCAATGTTGAATATTGAACTTCTTCTGCAGAATCAAGCTCATGATTTGAGCCCTCTGCTGGCAGCCCCCATGGGGGAAGCCAAATTCTATCGCCCAATCATAACTGATACTATTGAAAGCCGCTTCAATCAAAGGCATTTCGTAGGCCTGTAATAAATGAATATCCGCGTATGGTAAGTAAGTTGGCTGCATTAAAAATGGGAATATTGAAGCGTAATTGCTTCTGTGCAAGTATAGGAATAAAAATGGAGCGGATGTATTAATATTAAATAGCTGGCCAGTTTGACGCAACTAATCGCAAGTATTTGAAACAATCCTGAAAACCTGCCTGCCGGCAAAGGCAGGGGTGAAATAATTATAGAAAGAATGTTTGTGATGGTGGCTGGACTCCAAAGGAGTAATGTCATCCCTTCGGGATTTGAGGAACCCTGATTATTATTTTTCTATAATAATGCTAGCCCTTCAGGCTTGAAGCATAAATATTGTGTTATGCTTGATGAATAGTGATAACTGACAGTTTAGTACTTTATTGAATCAAAACCTCTGTGTACACGCAGGTAAAGTAATTGGGGTATGGTATATTAACATGTGGAATAATTATTAATATACCACTCCTTAATATACCACCAGTGGTATATTAGCATGCGGTATTTTTGTTAATATACCACGTTATGATATACCAAACTTTTTTTTACCTGTGTAAAAAGTGTTGAAATTGATTGTACCATCATAAAATGTGTGGATTTCAGCTAATTGAATCTTGAAATACTATTAATGGGCAGCATTTATAATTGTTACTTGCATAAACAATTAATAGATAGGATTCGTGAGAGGCATTAATAATAAACGTTTCCGCCATTATCTCTTTTGACCAATGGGTTTTCAATAGGTGTTACGTTCGTGCAAACTGTAAGTGAAACTTCAGCAGTGAAGGAGGGGATGTTTAAAAATGCTGTCCAATGCAGAGCAAATCCCTGCATCAATTTTTAACAGCTTTTAAGGTTTGCAGCAACTTTCCCAATAATCCATAATAGTACTCACCGTTTTCTTAAGGGCATCCATTGTCTGTTGCTTTTTGAAATATCCTTGAATAAACATTTCGTAGCCTTTTTGGATTTCTGATGGTAAGTAGGAAGTGGAGAGGAAAACGAATGGAACGGTTTTCATTCGCAGTTTTTCGTTATTGAATACATGCTTACGAAGTTCCATGCCGCCCATGACTGGCATATTGATATCGCAGATAACGATGGAAGGACTATAAGGAGTGGTTTCCAAATATTTCAGTGCTTCAACTGACTTGTTAAATGAACGTACCCTGTTCTTGTATCCAAGTTCTACAATGGCACTAGTGGTCAGTTCCAAATCATCTATATCATCATCAATTAAAATAATCTGGTTGTTTTCCATGCCCCTGTTTTGAGGCAGCAAATATATTATTGGGTAATAAGTAAAAGGTTGTTGTTTAAGACAATCGGGATGTTATGCAAAAAAACTAATGCTCCTTACCTGAAACTATGCACTTATCATAAAAATCAGTCAATATATACAAAGGTTCATCAAGGGCTGTTGCAATTTCTGTTAAGGTGGACATAGTAATATTGATTTTACCATTTTCTATTTTGGATAGTTTGGACGTATCCAATTTGCAGATATCGGATAGGTCTTTCTGGCTCAAGGATTTTTCTTTGCGTAATTTCTTCAAATGATCGCCAAAAAGTTTCAGTTGTATTTCTTTTTCGTTCCTCATATAAAATGATTGAACAAAAACGCAGCCGTTTTAAATAATATGAGATGTAATAATAGAACCGTTCCATTATTGGTATTTCTTTCCACATTTATTGCTTTTTATGACGATTTTTACTCTTAACAAAAAATAGTCCCAAATTGATAAAGCATGTACTCCTATACTAATTCCTTTTAAGGCCTCTCCCTCATTCCAAGAAGAAAGAGTCAGACAGATTAAACAGTAGTTTGAACAACTGTGAAAAACATACATATTCAGGGATGAAAAACTTAATCATATTTACCGTTAGCAGAAATGAAGTATAATAACTTGCAACAGTTTTTCTCCCTCGTTTACGATAGCCCCCAAACCTTACCTTTGCCGCCATTTAGAAATAGGAGTTAGGGAATGGTTGATTGTTGTAAGCCATGAACCATTCCCAAGAACAATGAACTTTTCCTGAACAATGAAATACGAAAAAGAAGTAAGCCGCCGACGCACGTTCGCCATCATTTCCCACCCCGATGCTGGCAAGACCACATTGACGGAAAAACTGTTGCTGTTTGGTGGTGCCATTCAAACGGCAGGCGCGGTAAAGAGCAATAAAATAAAGAAGCATGCCACCAGTGACTTCATGGAAATTGAACGCCAACGTGGAATTTCCGTGGCCACCTCGGTAATGACTTTTGAATACAAGGACAATCTTATTAACCTGCTGGATACCCCCGGTCACAAGGATTTTGCTGAAGATACTTATCGAACACTGACTGCGGTGGACAGCGTAATATTGGTTATTGACAGCGTGAACGGTGTGGAGGACCAAACAAGAAGACTGGTAGAAGTGTGCAGGATGAGGGATACCCCCATTATTGTATTTGTGAACAAAATGGACCGTGATGGCAAGAACCGTTTTGACCTGATGGAAGAAGTGGAGAACGAACTAAAATTATCCCTGCACCCAATGACCTTCCCCATCAACAGTGGAAAGGAATTTAAAGGCGTTTACAATTTATTTGATAAAACGTTAAGCCTTTTTGCTGCAAGCACAAAAGGAGATGATGAGGATACAATAGCGATTGATGATTTGAGCGATAATGTGTTGGATGAAAAAGTAGGGGAGAAGGACGCAAACACACTTCGTGAAGATGTGGAACTGATAGATGGTGTATATGGAGCTTTGAACAATGCCGATTATTTAGCTGGGAAAATTTGTCCCGTATTTTTCGGCAGTGCCGTAAATAATTTTGGTGTGAAGGAAATGCTAGACACTTTTGTGCAAGTGGCTCCAAGGCCATTGTGCAGGCAAACCAGTGCAAGGGAGGTTTGTCCGGATGAAGACAAGTTCAGCGGTTTTATTTTTAAGATACATGCCAACCTTGACCCCAAGCACCGTGACAGGATTGCCTTCATGCGTGTATGCAGTGGAAAGTTTGAAAGGAACAAGTATTATCACCATGTCCGCATGGATAAGGATGTGCGTTTCAGCAATCCCTATTCCTTCTTGGCCAGGAGCAAGGATGTTATTGAAGATGCCTATCCGGGTGACGTGATTGGCCTGTTTGATACGGGCAACTTCAAGATCGGCGATACATTAACCGAAGGGGAGGATTTTTTCTATACGGGCATCCCTACGTTTTCACCAGAAATTTTCAAGGAACTGGTAAACAAAGACCCTATGAAAACCAAGCAGTTGGAAAAGGGTGTTCAACAATTAACCGATGAGGGTGTGGCACAGTTGTTCACCCAATTTGGTGGCAACAGGAAAATCATTGGCTGTGTGGGTGACCTTCAATTTGAAGTAATACAGTACCGCCTGCTGCATGAATATGGGGCCGCCTGCGAGTTCAGGACATTGCCTTATTATAAAGCTTGTTGGCTAACAAGTAAGGATGAAAAAAAGCTGGGAGAGTTCCTGCGTTTCAAGCAGCAGAACAGTGGCGAGGACAAAGATGGCAATCCTATTTATTTGGCACAGAGTGAATGGTTTTTGAATACGGAGATTAGCAATAATCCGGATATTGAGTTTCATTTTACAAATGAGGTGAACAAGTAAGAGGCGATTGCTGATTTATAATTGGAAGATTTCTGATTGTAAGACATTAGATAGACTAGACTAATGTTTTTTTTCCAGAGGATATTTGGATTGACTAATTGTTTACTTTGAATTCCAAATCAACAATTATGAAACACCCATTACTTATTGCTTTGCTTATTGCCTTTGCAATAACATCAGATGCCCAGCCCCAACAAAAAGCAGCCCTTAACGAAAGCACCATTGTAAAGGACACAACAGGCATGCAGTATCCTTATGCTGTTTGGAGAAAACTGGTGTCCACAGGTGAATACACGTTAAAGCCCATCAACCGAAAAGATATTAAGGACGGTTATTTGTTGATTAAATTCTCTGAAGAGGAAAAGGAAAAAAGAACTGCTGGGGCTCCTAAACCAATGGAAAGCAAGTTCTTTACCACTGGTAAGGAAATAAGTGGTTTCAACGAAAGGGATATTGATGGCAACAAATGGAAATTGAAAAACTTGAAAGGCAGGATAGTGGTGCTGAATTTCTGGTTTATTAATTGTCCACCCTGCAGGCAGGAAATGCCCGAACTGAACAGGGTAGTGGAGCAGTACAAAGAGGATAGTAGTGTCGTTTTTATCTCCTTCTGTTTGGATGACAAAAGCAGTATCAAAGATTTTCTGGAAACCAGCCCTTTTAACTACAAAATAGTTGCCGAGGCTAGATATATTTCCCAACAATACGGCGTTACCTCTTACCCTACGCATGTGGTTTTGGATAAGGAAGGTAAAGTGCAGTACCATACTTCAGGACTTGCCATGGGCACCGTGCCCTGGTTGAAGAAAACGATTGAAGCACTGAAAAAGAGTTAGCTTAAACAATAAACAACTATCCAGCAAGATTTATACGATATCATCATTATTGGAGCAGGGCCTATCGGTCTTGCCTGTGGCTTGGAAGCTAAAGCCAAAGGGCTGAACTATTTGATTTTGGAAAAGGGTTGCCTTGTCAATTCCTTATACAACTATCCTGTAAACATGACCTTCTTTTCTACCTCGGAAAGATTGGAGATAGGCAATGTCCCCTTTGTAAGCAACAATGCAAAGCCCGCCAGAAACGAGGCTTTGGAATATTACAGGAGGGTGGCTGCTTCCGCAGATTTAAACATCCACTTTTTTGAAGAGGTGCAGAAAGTGGAAGAGGGAAACACGCATACCGTTGTTTCCTCAAAAAATACCTACCAAGCAAGGAACATCATTATTGCAACGGGCTTCTATGGCATCCCTTATTTATTGAACGTAAAAGGGGAGGAACTGCCCAAAGTAACCCACTATTATAAAGATCCACATTTCTATGCCTTCCAAAAAGTACTGGTGGTGGGTGCCAATAATTCAGCCGTGGATGCTGCGTTGGAAACTTGGCGTAAAGGTGCAGAAGTAGCCATGGTTGTAAGGAAGGAAAGCATTGGACGCAGGGTTAAATACTGGGTAAAACCCGATATGGAAAACCGTATTCAGGAAGCATCCATCAAAGCCTATTTCAACTCAACTTTAATCGAAATAAGGGAGCATGAAGTGGATATACAAACACCTGATGGTCTGGTGACGATTGAAAACGATTGGGTGATTGCTGCCACAGGTTACCAACCGGATTTGTCTTTCCTGAACAGGATTGGTATTGAGTTATCTGCCGATGAAAAAAGGAAGCCCAACTACAACCCAGTTACACACGAAACAAATATCAAGGGCATTTACTTGGCTGGTGTCATCTGTGGGGGCATGGACACGCATAGCCTTTTTATCGAAAACTCAAGGGAACACGCAGTGAAGATTATAGGGAATATTAAAACGGTTCAATAGTTGAATTGTTTAACTGTTCAATAGTTGAACAAAGTAGAGATTTAAAATAGTTTCATCCCGAAATGCCCAATGGTGGTGAACACTGCACACCTTATTAAAACACCTAGGCAGCACCATGCAGCCAACTTGTGCATGTTCACATTAAAGCCCACACCAACCGCAATACTCACTGGTGCACCAACAGTCATGGTGCCAACAAGCCCCAAGCCAACGATACCAAATTTGTCCCAAAGCTTATGTGCCAGGTTGGGTTTCTTTTCCTTCACAACCGTTTTCGGTTTTCTATATTTTGAAATGACGGCTTCAATCTTCTCTCCCAGAAAGGCAGCCACAAAAACACCCACCACACCGCCAACTAAGGCTGCAGCAAAAATGACCCACGGCGATAAGTGAAAAGCAAAACCAGCAGGTATGGCAGCATAAATTTCAAAAGTGGCAAGGCCAGCAACCGTGAGTATCTTATAAATCATAATCGTGTTTCTATGCAATGATAAACTTAAAGAAATAAAAAACGTTGTTACTAAAATGTAACAACGTTTTTTATGATTTCCTTCCCATTCCCACTCACCACTTCTCACTCACCCAATAAAATACTATCCAGCCACCTGCTTCCTGATAATGTTCAAGGCTGCACCAGCTTTAAACCATTCAATCTGCTGCTGGTTATAAGTATGGTTTGCCTGAATCACGTCGGTACCGCCATCTGTATGGTGGAATACCAATGCCAATGGCTTGCCGGGTGTGAATTCTGTCAATCCCAATACATCAATGGTATCGTTCTCCTGAATTTTATCGTAATCATCCTTGTTGGCAAAAGTCAGGGCCAACATACCTTGCTTCTTCAAATTGGTTTCATGGATACGGGCAAATGATTTTGTCAGCACCACACGAACACCCAAATGCCTTGGCTCCATGGCAGCATGTTCACGGGATGAACCTTCACCATAGTTCTCGTCGCCAACAACAATGGTTCCAACGCCTGCAGCCTTGTAGGCACGTTGCGTATCTGGAACTGGACCGTATTCGCCAGTCAGTTCATTCTTTACATTGTCCGTTTTTTCATTGAAGAAATTCACCGCACCAATCAACATATTGTTGGAGATATTATCCAAGTGCCCACGGAATTTCAACCATGGACCAGCCATTGAAATATGGTCAGTTGTACATTTTCCTTTCGCCTTAATCAAAAGCTTCAAGCCTTTCAAATCAGTTCCTTCCCATTCTGCAAACGGTGCCAATAATTGCAAACGCTTGCTGTCTGGAGCCACTACCACATTCACCCCGCTACCGTCTTCAGCAGGGGCTTGGTAACCTGCATCTTCCACAGCAAAGCCTTGTGGTGGAAGTTCCATACCAGTTGGCTCATCCAGTTTCACCTGTTCGCCCTTGTCATTCGTCAACGTATCCGTCAACGGATTGAAGTTCAAATCACCAGCAATGGCCAAAGCCGTCACCAGTTCAGGTGAACCAACAAAAGCGAAAGTGTTCGGGTTGCCATCAGCACGTTTGGCAAAGTTCCTGTTGAAGCTGTGGACGATGGTATTCTTTTCTTTCTTCTCAGCACCAACCCTGTCCCACATACCAATACAAGGTCCGCAGGCATTGGCAAAAACAGTGGCACCAATTTTATCGAACACCTCCAGGAAGCCATCCCTTTCAATAGTATAGCGAACCTGTTCAGAACCCGGCGTAATGGTGTATTCTGCTTTAGTGGTCAATCCCTTAGCCGTTACTTGTTTAGCTAAAGAAACAGCCCTGGAGATATCTTCATAGGAACTGTTGGTACAGCTACCAATCAACCCCACTTCAATTTTTGTGGGCCAGCCATTTGCAGCAGCCACTTCCTTCATTTTGGAAATAGGGGTAGCTAAGTCCGGTGTGAAAGGTCCATTCAAATGCGGCTCCAGTTCACTCAGGTTAATTTCGATTACCTCATCATAATAAGTAGCAGGATTTTCCAGCACTTCAGGGTCAGCATTCAGGTAAGCCTTTACTGCATCTGCAGCAGCAGCCACATCTGCACGTCCTGTAGAAGCCAAATAACGGCTCATGCTTTCATCATAACCAAAAGTGGAAGTGGTAGCACCAATTTCAGCACCCATATTGCAAATGGTTCCCTTACCTGTACAGCTCATAGCTGCCGCACCTTCACCAAAATATTCAACGATAGCACCAGTTCCACCTTTTACGGTAAGGATACCCGCCACTTTCAAAATCACATCCTTAGGAGCGGTCCAGCCACTCAACTTGCCAGTCAATTTTATACCAATCAGTTTGGGCCATTTCAGTTCCCATGGAAGACCAGCCATCACATCACAAGCATCAGCACCACCCACACCAATCGCAATCATGCCCAAGCCGCCAGCATTTACAGTGTGGCTATCCGTTCCTATCATCATGCCACCCGGAAAAGCATAGTTTTCCAAAACCACTTGGTGAATGATACCAGCACCGGGTTTCCAGAAACCAATACCGTACTTATTGGAAACGGAAGCCAAGAAATCATATACTTCCTTGCTTTCTGCATTGGCTACCTGTAAATCCTTCTTTGCTTCATCCTTTGCTGTGATTAAGTGGTCACAATGCACAGTGGAGGGAACAGCCACCTTTGGGCGGCCAGCCTGCATGAACTGCAGCAAAGCCATTTGGGCAGTTGCATCCTGCATCGCCACACGGTCCGGAGCAAAGTCAACATAACTTTTACCGCGGCCAAAATTTTCCAATTGCATGTCACTGTGCAAATGAGAGAACAGTATCTTCTCACTCAATGTCAAAGGTCTGCCCAATGCAGCCCTTGCTGCATCCACTTTTGCAGGCATTTCTGCATATACCTTCTTAATCATTTCAATGTCAAAAGCCATACTTTTATACGATTTAAGATTTAGGAATTACGTTATTGTTTTTTTATCTTACCAGCTATTGCATGTACAAACGCTTCCAGGGGAAGGACTATTTTGTTCAATGGAATAAAGAGCAGTCGCCACCGAATTACGCATCTATTATTTTCGTGGTTGCCGCGAATTTACAGTAAAAGAAAAGTTTGATAAAATGTCTTTTGCGGTTTTATCAAATTGATTTCATTAAATTGCATATAAGTATAACCCCCATACTTTAAAAACACTAAACAACATGCGGAAACTAAGGGCTTTTTTGGAGCTACATGCTTTCGGGGTATGTTCAGCTATTGGAGAGAAATTGGGCATTGCTTCCTCCAGGATAAGGATGTGGTTTATTTATATTTCCTTCCTCACCATGGGGTCACCCGTGCTGGTGTACATGATTCTTGCCTTTTGGCTCAATATCAAAAAATATATATACAGTGGCAAAAGGAACCCGCTTCGTTACTGGTAATTATATTTGCATAGTTGTCAACCTGATTAATAACCTTCTTGAAAACCCAGTCCAATCCTTTTGCTTAAAATAGAATACGACCATACCGATTACGAAGAAATGCTGAAGCACATGGCTAAAAGCTTCAACAGCAAAGTAAAAGATGGCTATATGTACCTGCCAAAGGAATTTGGGGAAGGCTACATGAGGCTCATCACATTGCCCAATGGCCTGCAGGCAATGGTCTCCGATTATACCCTGCACCAGGATGTACTCATCCAACGCAAAAAAATCACAGCCGATTATTTCACGCTACGCTTTGATGAAGCATCCACGCCAAGCCTTCCCGAAACATCAACAGTTGGTAAAAAAGAAATAAAGGAACTGGGCGGCACCAAGAGTGCAGTCTTTTTAATGAGCACTAAGTTCGATTGGCTTTTCCTCACCACCAAAGACACAAGGGTAAAAGGCATCAACCTTGTTTTCAGCCGTGAATGGCTGGAAAGTTTCCTCGGTGTGGAGAAAGTTGGCGGTATCATCAAAAAATACCTCAGCTTAAAAATGAGTGCCTTCAACTACGAACCATTGGACACTGAGTATAAAAGGATAATGGGAGAGGTGATTAATCCATCAGCCGACAGGATTTTTGAAACCTTGGTTATCCAGAACCGCATCATGCTCCTGCTGGAACGCTTCTTCACAAGAATTTATAAGAAGATGAGCAATTCCAACTACGATGTGAAAATTTCGAATGATGATCTCGAAAGGCTAATGGTGGTTGAATCTGAACTGGTAAAGGATTTCTCTTTGGTGCCTCCCGGCATTCCCAAACTGGCAAGGATGGCTGCCATGAGCCCATCAAAATTAAAGACCACCTTCCGGGAAATTTATGGTCTGCCGATCTACCAGTATTACCAGAAACACAGGATGAACAAAGCAAAAGCCATGCTTTTGTCGCAAAAATATAATGTAAAAGAAGTGGGTATGGAAGTGGGATACAGCAACTTAAGCAATTTTGCCAAAGCCTTTAAAAAATCTTTTGACCAATTGCCAAGCGATATACTTAATAACAAGTAACAGCGTTATTACTATAGTTTTATAAATCCAACTGTAGTAAACTTTATCCTGTGATTGAACTTCTACTCGAAAAACCCGATTATGTCGCCATGCACCATAAATTGGCGGCAACCTTCAAAACTCCCATAAAGGATAATTATTTTCTTGTTCCATCAGCACATGGTAGTGGTTGGTCTTGGGCTGAAAAGTTGAGCATGGGCATTACAGTCATGGCTTCCGACACCCAATTGAACAAGGATTTCTCTTTTAACCGTTTGGCAAATATTGAACAGCATTTCTGCCTGCAATTCAATGAAATTAGTTCCGAAAAGCCCGAATTGCTCCACTCAAAAATAAACAGGAACGGGAAGCAGGTCATCATGATGCAGTCCTATGTCATGCTTTCCCACACACTTGCACCCTCCATTGATATTTTGCCAGCAGGTGTGAGGTTACGCAGCTTGAAATTCTTCTTTACCAAACAGCAACTGCTCCAGCTAATGGATGCCAATGCTGTTGAAAAAATAATCAACAACTATTTTGCTCCCACCATCATCAAAGAAACGCCTGAAATAATAGATGTGGAGTACAGGCCGATACTGGATGAACTGATGGCTGAGAATATTAACCAGCCCTTACGCATCAATTATATACAAAACAGGGTTCTACTATTATTGGAGAAATTTATTGAAAAACAGTTACTTAGAAAAACTGTCCCTGTATTAAAAGCCAGATTGGGAGAGAGTGAAGTGGAGCGTTTAATGCAAGCTGAATCGTTATTGGTGAAGGATTATTCCACAGCACCGCCAACCATTAGCAAGCTGTCCAGAATTTGTGCCATGAGTGCCACAAAGCTCAAAAACGATTTCAAGTCACTCTATGGCGTACCCATTTATGAGTACTTCCAAAAGAACAGGTTAGCCAAAGCAAAATCCGTTTTATTGGAAGGCAATTACAACATCAAAGAAGTGGGCATGATGGTAGGCTACAGCAACCTCAGCCATTTTGCGGCTGCCTTTAAAAAGGAGTTTGGTGTGTTGCCAAGCGAAATGATGGCCAGGGACGGCGTACTCATGTATGCCATGTAATCAAACTTGATAGATAATCAATCCCCACTAAGACAAAAAGCGAAGCTTTTCCCTTTGTGTCTTAGTGCCTTTGTGGCAAATAAAAATCATTGTTCCGCACTTTTAAAATTCCGGGTTCACCCCAACATAATTCTGTGGTGTAATTGTCCTAAGTTCCTTCTTTATAGCAGCACTAACCTTAAGTGTAGTAATAAAACCCTGAATGGCAGCCTTATCAATTTTATGGTTGCCCCTAGTCAAATCCTTTAAAGCCTCATACGGATTCGGATAGTTCTCCCTTCTCAAAATAGTTTGAATCGCCTCCGCTACCACCGCCCAGTTGTTTTCCAAGTCTTCTTTTAGCTTCGCTTCATTTAAGACAAGTTTGCCCAATCCTTTTTCCAATGATTTCAATGCAATCATCGTATGGGCAACAGGCACACCAATATTCCTCAATACGGTGCTGTCCGTTAAGTCCCTTTGTAACCTTGAGAGGGGCAATTTGGCTGACAGGTGTTCCAGTAAAGCATTGGCCATGCCCAAATTGCCTTCTGCATTTTCAAAATCAATCGGGTTCACCTTATGCGGCATCGCAGAAGAGCCAACTTCCCCCTTCTTTGTCTTCTGCTTGAAATAGTCCATGCTGATATAAGTCCAAATATCCCTGCATAAATCAATCAGTATATTGTTGATGCGTTTAATAGCATCAAAGTGGGCAGCGAGATTATCGTAGTGCTCAATCTGCGTAGTGAACTGCATCCTTTGCAGTCCCAATACATTTTCCACAAACTCATTGCCCAGAGCAACCCAGTCCCTTTTGGGAAAAGCGACCTTATGTGCATTGAAATTGCCCGTGGCACCACCAAACTTTGCAGCAAAAGGAATATAACTGAACAGTTCCACCTGGTTGTTCAGCCTTTCCACAAACACCATCAGTTCCTTGCCCAAACGTGTAGGGCTGGCAGGTTGCCCATGGGTACGGGCCAGCATGGGGATATTCTTCCATTGAATAGCCATTTCTGCCAGGGTGGCTTGTGTATTGATAATGGCAGGCAGCAGTTCATGCTCCATGCTGTGCTTCCAGCTTAAAGGGATGGAAGTATTATTGATGTCCTGTGAAGTGAGGCCGAAATGTATCCATTCCTTCAGTTCACCAATGCCGGCCTTGTCCAACTGTTCCTTCAAAAAATATTCAACAGCCTTCACGTCATGGTTCGTAACGGATTCAATCTGCTTTATTTGCTGTGCATTTTCCTGGCTGAAATCTTCAATCACCCCACGCAAACTTTGCCTTGCTTTCGCAGGCAGCTTAAAAAACTTCTTATCAGCCAGGAAGAAAAAATATTCCACCTCAACAATAACCCTGTATTTAATGAGGGCGTATTCTGAAAAGTATTCATCCAGATGCGATACCTGTTTCCTATAGCGTCCATCAATAGGGGAGATAGCAGTGAGATTGTTCAGTTCCATTCGTAAGGTTTAAGTTCAAAGGTGTAAGAAGTTCAAGAAGTTGATAGTTATTGGTTCACCTTTCGATAGCGGAAACTTGTGAACATTTGAACTTTGAAACTTGTTGAACTTGCCTTTCTTTGCGGGCAAATCTAAATGAATTGAAGAAGATTAAGGTTGGAGCTGTAAGTTATTTAAACACAAAACCGCTGCTCTTTGGTGTAAAACGCAGTGGGTTAATGAAGAGGATTGAATTGGTAGAAGACTATCCCACCCATATAGCAGCCATGCTACTGAATGATGAAATTGATGTGGGGCTGGTACCCGTCGCCATTATTCCCAAATTAAAAGAAGCCCATATCATCACGGACTTTTGCATTGGTACTGAACAGGATGTGGCGAGTGTCTGTCTTTTCAGCGAAGTGGAAATTGATAAAATAAACACGGTTTTATTGGACTACCAAAGCCGCACATCTGTGAACCTTTGCAAAGTGCTGTTAAAGCATTATTGGAAAAAGGAAGTCCAATTCATTGATACTTCAAACGACTTCCGTTCACAAATAAAAGGTACCACTGCTGGTGTCGTAATTGGTGATAGGGCTTTTGAACAAAGAAAAGCATCCCCCTTTATTTATGACCTTGCTGCAGCGTGGAAGGATTTCACGGGACTGCCATTTGTATTTGCAGCTTGGGTGGCCAATAAAAAACTGGATGAAGGATTCATAGATGCATTCAACATCGCCAATGGATACGGCATCAAGCATATTGAGGAAGTAGTAGCAGAAAACCCTTACGGTCTATATGATCTGAAGAAGTATTACACAGAGAATATCAGCTACGAATTGACAGAAGAAAAGAAAAAAGGGTTGGAGCAATTTTTATCATTGCTGGATAAGGATTAGGCAACCAGTTTCTTTTTTTTGCCACGAATAGCACCAACTGGCACGAATCCTTTTCACCAATGGTTGCCGCAAGCGGCAAAGAAAGAATGCACTTTGGCACTAATACCAAAGCCTGGCTTCGACTTCTTTTAAATAATGGATGGCTTGCTGGCTTATTGTCTTCCTTTTTTCTGTTGAGGCAATGGAGAATACTTCCTTCCAGCCTTTTAAGAACCCACTTGCATGAAAGCCCGTTTCCTTTAAATACTGAACACTCCACATCACAGCAGTGGAATAAAAATACCAAGCTGGCAAATAGCGGTATGCCACCTTGCACTTATTCACCCACATCATCCTCAGCTTGTCGGTCTTGGGTTTCCTTCCCAACGGCGATTCCTTGTGCAGCATAATGATACTGTCGTCATACTTTATGCAGTAACCCTTATCAATAATCCGGTAGCTCAGGTCATATTCCTCCATCCCGTAAAAAAACTCTTCCGGCAGGTTGCCCACCTCATCCAGCACCTTTCTTTTAATGGCATGTGCACCGCCTGCAAAAAAATAAGTGAAAAAGCTATGCTTGTCCCTATACCTGTCAAACTGCTTATGCGGCAACGCATTCACCTGCATTTGGTGGTTCTCGTAATACAGTACCTTAAAAGAAACAATCGCCACCTCCCGGTTGTCCATGCCTTGGGCTTCAAAACTCTTCACCACATTCTCCAAAGCATCCTGATTGCCCATTACAGCATCGTCGTCCAGAAAAATGCAGATACCGCCCTCGGCAAACTGCAGGGCATAATTGCGGCCCTTTGTAACACCAAGATTACTAGGGGCATCCATGTAGACAAAAGGAATACTGTCCGTTTGCTTGATATAATTCTTCACCTCGGTATAATCTGCTGTAGAAGCATTGTTTACCACTACCACATCCTGCAGCAATTCACTGGCACGGTTCAGCGAACTGATATTCTGCAGTAGTTCCAAAGTGTCTGCTGGCCTGTTATAGGTAATGATGATGAAACTAAGTGGCTTCATGAAACAAATATAGGAGGGGGGGGCAATTAAATGGCTGCATCGATTGTTTTACCCTTAAATAACAACATCGTAAAAGCAGTTCCTACATACCAACAAATGCGAAAAAGACTCATAACCCAATCCATCTACGCTACCATCAAAAAGCGAAGCTTTTCCCTTTGTGTCTTCGTGTCTTAGTGGTCAAAAAATTAAAACCATTTGTTTACAAATGGTTCAACAGGATTTATCAGTAATGACACACAGCGAGTAAATCGCAAACAGCATCCGTCTTCCCATCTTCTTTCCTTCCCGGTAAAACAAAAAGCGACGCTTTTCCCTTTGTGTCTTAGAGCCCTTTGTGGTAAAAAATAAAAACTCATTTGTTCACAAATGGTTCAACAGGATTTACCAGCAATGACACACAGCCAGTAAATCGCAAACAGCATCCGTCTTCCCATCTTCTTTCCTTCCCGGTAAAACAAAAAGCGAAGCTTTTCCCTTTGTGTCTTAGAGCCTTTGTGGCAAAAAATAAAATCATTTGTTTACAAATGTTTCAAACACCCATTCCCAACCCGACAACCATTGCCCATTAGTATCAGCCATCAGCATAAATAAGTATAAGCAACCCCTTCACCCAAAAACACCCTCCCCATATTCCCCAATTCATAATTCCTCTTATCTTCCCACCGTGAACCATTTCCAATTGTCATACTACGCAATAGACTACGGCATCAGTGCCTACAAACAGTTGCGTTTCATCAAATCCTTCCTCAAACCCATTGTTGATAAACACTGCAAGGCACTGGACTATCCGCTTTCCAAAAAGGAAAAAAAGAAAGTGGATTTCTATTATCCCCTGTTCAACCATATCGTCAACTGCGAAAACTACCTCTGTATAAAGGGCAGGAGACTGACCTTGCAGGAATCCCAACGCCTCGCCATCATCTCCGCCATGGCCACCCTCTATGATGACCTGATTGATGAGGAAGACTGGGAAAAAGAACAGTACTTCAAAATCCTCAACCGGACATTGCCCGAAGAGCAGCAGACACCCAAAGTAAAGCTCATCTTCGCCCTGGACGATGAATTGAGGAACTACTGGCAGCCAACCCAAGTTTACCAGGATGCACTCAAACTCGCCATAGAATGGCAGGTTATTTCTGCAAGGCAACTGAGCAATGAAATCTCACTGCAGGAAATCCTCCATATCTCCGAAGAAAAATGTGGCAACAGTTCCCTGCTCTGGGCAAGCATCATGGACGAGGACTGGAAACCCGAAGACAAGCAGTTCATCTACCAGTCGGGCTATGTTGGCCAAATAGTCAATGACCTATTTGATGCCTACAAGGATAGGGAAGATGGTGTGTTCACAATTGTCAGGAAAGCAGGTTCCATCAAAGAAGCAAAAGCCATATTCCTGCAGGAATGCGGCAAGCTCCACCAAAACATATTACAATGCCATGTCGCCAGGAGCAGGCAGCTTACCACCATCAGGCGTATGGCATGTATCCACGCTTTTGCACTCGTTTCACTGGACCACTTGCAGCACACCGAGAAAAAATATGCACAGCCAATGGACTGGAGCAAGGCCCAAAGAAGCGAACTCGTAACGGACATGGCTTTCTGGAGCAACAAGTTCAAGTTATTGAACTATGCCTGTTGGCTGGAGAAACTGCGTTGACAAATTAAATGGCCATCGGCATTGCTCAATTTATTGAAGCATTTGGCCGTGGACAACTGTTGCTGAGTTGCTGAGCCTTGCTGTAAACCTGCTACACATAAAGAAGCCCACTTTGAGGAAGTGGGCTTTGAATCCCCCGATTCAAAAGCAAAAACTGGGGGTCTACACGCTGTAAAAATAATGGGCATTGTTAAAGTATGTTTGCGTAGTTCTACGGAATTTTTGGAATGAATGGGAATATTGATGATTTTGTGTTGCACCATTGCTTAGCATAGGTTGGGTATTTCCTGCACCTGAAACAAAAACAGGTGTAATAGCGTTGAAACAAAAATTAGGAGCGAAGCGAACTAATAAAGAAACAAGCGAAGCTGGTTTGTAAAATCAACATCCAAAAGCAGGAGTGAAGCGAAAGAATTATCCTATTAGGAACGCATTAGTTCCTTCATGCAGAAAAACACGGAAGAGGGTCTAGTAAAAAGTATTACAAAGCCAGCAATGGCTACCCATACAATGAAAACAAAGTTTGCCATAAGTTTCATGACGCAAAACTAAGCGTCTGCCATTTCCCCCTAAATCCAAAAAGGGTTGGGAGTTACCTTGAAAGGACAAAATCATCGAACTAATAAAAAGAAGCTGGTCCGAAGGAAATGCTTGTGTGTAGTTAAACCTTAAACCTCGATGGCTGTGCCTATTTTACAGAAAATTTAGTGTTACAGTTCGTTAGTTAAACCTATGCACTTCAGTGCAAGGCTTTAGCTTCTACAAAGTTCAAAACATTCGCTACGGTAACAAATGCTTTTAAAGAAGGCGAAGCCACCATTGGGACTTTCAGTCCACATCTAACCTATGGATTTCCAATCCATAGTCCTTTAGTTATATTGGAAATGGCATTACCTTCGGGTTCACTGTTGCGATTTTAATTAATTTTCCGAAGAGCAGAGCAACCTTTCATTTCGCTTTTTTCAGCGAAAAACAAAGAAGTTGGTAAGCGTAGCGTTCCAACAGTTAATACTCGAAATAAATTTCCCATTTAAAGCAGGAGCGAAGCAATATTCTTATTTGTTGGCATACAATGCCTACATTTAGTAAATGAAACATTTACTGATTCCTTTTTTTATACTCCTTTCGATTAACTGTTTTTCACAGCCACAGTTTGAAATAGGGCGTGGGTCAACATTGATATCCCTAATCAGTAAAGATACAATATGGATTGCTGCCGATAGAAGGGTTTCAAATAAAAACGCCCCACAAAGCGAAACAATAAAAATAAGGGGGAACAATAATCTGTATTATGGAATTGCTGGAAATGCACTAATAATGTCTCCATATAATAAAACGGACACAATATTTTCAGCATTTAGGAGCATGGACTCCATCATTAACTACCAAAAAGATTTGTCCAAATGCTTCATCTCGTTTAACGATTATGCAGTATCAAATCTCACTGCAATATTGCAGTCAATGGAAATTAAATTCCCAAAACAATTTGCCTCTCTCTTTCAAATAGAGGATGACAACTTTTTAGAGTTTTTTATTTGTTCTTTTAGAGACAATAAAAAATATTTTTTAAGTAGGCAACTTTATATTAATGGTAGTATTAAAAATTGGAGCTTATCTAAAAGGAGTGCAGATAGTTCTGTTGATATTAAAAAGGTAGATAGCGGGGGAATGTTATTACAGCCCATGGGGCAATACAATAATTTATATAATTTTTTAGGATTGAAAAATGGATATTTAAACAGGAACAATATTCGACAACGGATGATTTGTTTAATTGAGGAAGAAGCTAATAAAAATGAATTTGTAGGAATGCCTGCCGATTTACTAATACTATCAAACAATAAGGCAGAGTGGCTATACAATAATAAGGCTTGCGTTATAAAGGAATAAATTTGGAACTATCCAACTGCAAGTATCTTTTACCTGCTACGGTCCAGATTACCGAATCAGCGTTGAGAAGTCCTATAAATTATTTAAGTCACTACTTATAATAGTGGCTTTTTTGTTGCTCAATATTTTATGAAAGTTTCTTCGCTAAGTTCTCCGCTCAAATACGTTCGCTGTGGTCTTGTACGGGAAGCGTAGGGAAAAAGGAAAACAGAAAAACACGTCCCCGTGCCTACTTAACATAATATTAATTATGAGGAGTATGGAATAGTTTAACCGATTTATCGGGTAAGCTTATTTACATCTAGATAATAAGCAGTACAGTCTTAATCTTTATTCGTTGGTGGTGCTGCATCATTTCTTTTTCTTCGGTTTGCTAATAATATTAAAAATCAGCCGCAGGTTCTGGTCATAAGTCACATAGTTATAAATCCAGTTCACAAAAACCTGAATGCGGTTCTTTACGCCCACCAATAAAAGCAAATGCAGACCCATCCAAATTAGCCAGGCCAAAAAGCCCTTGAAATGCAGTTTCGGTTTCGGCATGTCGACCACAGCCAAATTCCGTCCCACGGTGGCCATGCTGCCTTTGTCGTCATATTCAAATTCCAGCAAATTGTGGCTATTGCCATTCAGCATGCGGAGAAAATTATGCCCCAGGTTCTTGGCCTGGTTTATCGCCACATTGGCCACTTGCGGATGCCCGTGGGGATATTTTGTTGTCTCCATATAGCCAACATCGCCCAACGCATAAATATTCGTAACTCCTTGAATCCTATTGATTCTGTCCACCTTAATTCTATTTCCTTTCACCACTAAATCGGCATTGATTCCTGCAGGAACATTCCCTCGGATACCAGCAGCCCATATAACCGTATTGGCTTCCAATGCTCCGCCATTTTTCAGTACAACTTTCTCCCCGTCATAACTGTCCACAATTGTTTCGGTGAGCACCTCCACCCCCAATTTTTGCAAGTATTCCTGGGATTCCTTGCTGCTTTTCTCGCTCATGGCTCCCAATGTTTTATTGGAGCCTTCCAGCAAGTAAATTTTCATTGCGGTAAAATCCAGTTCCGGATAGTCCTTCGGCAGCACATATTTTTTCATTTCTGCCACGGCACCGCTCACCTCCACACCCGTTGCACCGCCGCCCACCACCACAACACTCAATATTTTTTCCAGTTCCGCCCGGTTATCTGCCATCAAAGCTTCCTCAAAATTATGCAGCAGCTTGTGGCGTAACTGCAAAGCCTCCACGGTGCTTTTCATCGGGAATGCTTTTTCCTGTAGTTCCTTATTACCAAAAAAGTTGGTATCGGCACCTGTGGCCAGCACCAAGTGATCGTAATAGAAATCCCCAATATCCGTAACCACTTTGTTTTCTCCCTGCACAATTTCCATTACCTCAGCCAGCCTGAACCGCACATTCCTGCTTTTCTGGAACACTTTCCTCAACGGAAAGGAAATATTGCTGGCATCCAATCCCGCCGTGGCCACTTGGTAAAACAATGGCTGGAACTGGTGGTAATTGTTTTTGTCAATCAGCGTAATCTCAAATCCTTCCTTATTGTTCAGCATCCTCGCCAATTTGAGACCGGCAAAGCCACCACCTATAATGAGTATCTTCATAATGATTGTTTATAAAATCAAAGGTAATTGAATTTTCAAAATTTATTGAAAGTTTGAAAATTATTTGTTCGAAAAATTGAACACTGTTTTTCCTTTACTATTTCAAATCATCATACACATATTTTAGGCCATATCGTCGGTAGAGATACAATGTTATAGCTGAACTTAGAACACTACTCTATCTATTAGGAGTGTGTAAATAAATTTGCGACAAAAAAATTTGCGACATTTTAAAATGTCGCAAATTTTTTTGTCGCAAATTTTTTGACCATCCCGTCCCCGACCTCGGAACCTTATTTGCGTCATTATTTTTTGCGTCATTTTAAAATGACGCAAATTTTTTTGACGCAAATTATTAATTGCTCATTCAGGAATCCACTTGTTAGCTAGCTTTTGTAGCAAAGCGGACTTAATAAGTGAAATTAATCGGTATTTTAGACATGCTATCAGCTTTTAGGCTCTTTGCTTCTCTCCCAATCCCATTTTTCCATCGTTAACCCAATACATACCCATGAAAACTACAGCGTGTTAGCAAAATAAAAACCATAGCCTTAACTTGCAGCCTCAATAAAACCAGCACCATGAGTTTAGGAACATTCTCTTATCCATTGCCTGTTAACGAGCCTGTTTTGAGCTATGCACCCAACAGTGCAGAGAAACTGAAATTGAAAGCAACGCTTGCCGAACTGAAAGCTGCCGAAGCCGATATTCCCATGTTTATTGGCAACGAGGAAGTAAGAACCAACAAGAAAGTCGCTATACATCCGCCACATGAAATAAAGCATACGCTGGGTTATTTCCACGCTGGTGAGGAAAATCATGTACAACAAGCTATAGATGCGGCACTTGCTGCCAAGGATGCCTGGAGCAATATGAGCTGGGAAAGCCGCGCTGGCATATTCCTGAAGGCCGCAGATTTACTGGCCACAAAATACAGGAGCTATATTAACGGTACCACCATGCTGGGACAGAGCAAGAATGCCTTTCAAGCAGAAATAGATGCTGCATGTGAACTAATTGATTTCCTGCGTTTTAATGTACATTACCTAAGCGAAATTTATAAGCAGCAGCCCATCTCTTCTCCCGGTATGCATAACCGTTTGGAGTGGAGACCATTGGAAGGGTTTGTGCTGGCCATTACGCCTTTCAATTTTACTGCCATTGGTGGTAACCTGCCTACAAGTGCAGCCATGTGCGGCAATGTGGTGGTTTGGAAAGCAGCCAATACGCAGATATATTCTGCCCACATGTTCATGAGGGTATTAAAAGAAGCTGGCCTGCCTGACGGTGTAATCAATTTAATTTATGTGGACGGACCGACGATTGGTAAGGTCTGCTTTAACCATAGGGATTTTGCGGGTGTGCATTTTACGGGAAGCACAGGCGTGTTCAACAATATGTGGGAAACCATTGGCAAGAACATGAGCAATTACAGAACCTATCCAAGGATTGTAGGCGAAACAGGTGGAAAGGACTTTGTGCTGGCACATAAAAGTGCCGATGCCGATGTGGTGGCCACGGCTTTGCTGCGGGGTGCTTTTGAGTTTCAGGGACAGAAATGTTCTGCTGCTTCAAGGGCTTATATTCCCAGCAATATTGCAGCGGATGTGAAAAAGAAACTGGTTGAAGGCGTGGAGGGCATGAAGATGGGAACGACGGAGGATTTTACAAACTTTATTAATGCGGTGATTGATGAGCGGAGTTTTGATAAGATTAAGGGTTATATAGATGCTGCAAAGAAAGATCCCGAAGCTGAGATTGTGGTTGGTGGGAATTGCGACAAGCAGGAGGGATATTTTATCCAGCCTACTGTTATTGAAGTCAAGAACCCGAATTATGTAACTATGTGCGAGGAGATTTTTGGTCCGGTATTAACGATGTATGTATATCCAGAGAACGAATTTGATAATGCTTTGGAGTTGGTGGATTCCACTTCTCCTTATGCTTTAACGGGTGCAGTTATAGCCACAGACAGAAATTCTGTTGAACTGGCAACCAATAAGTTACGCAATGCTGCTGGCAATTTTTATATTAATGATAAACCAACAGGTGCAGTGGTGGGCCAGCAGCCTTTTGGTGGGGCCAGGGCCAGTGGAACCAATGACAAGGCAGGCAGTGCATTGAACCTTTACCGCTGGTTAAGTGCAAGGACGATTAAGGAGACTTTCAATCCACCAACAGACTATACATATCCTTTTTTACAGGAAGCATAAGAAAAGCCCCCAAACTAAAGGACTATGGATTGGAAATCCATAGGTTAGATGTGGACTGAAAGTCCCAATGGTGGCTTCGCCTTCTTTAAAAGCATTTGTTACCGTAGCAAATGTTTTGAACTTTGTAGAAGCTAAAGCCTTGCACTGAAGTGCATAGGTTTAACTAACGAACTGTAACACTAAATTGGGGGCTTTTTTAGGACTGGTTACCTAGCAACCTCAATATTTTCCTAAGAAGAGATACCCAAAAGTTAGCAAGTTTTAACCGCCAAAAAACAAGGGCACTATTTGAAAAACGCAGTTTCTCCTTTATGTTCTTAGTGCCTATGTCATCAATAAAATCACTTGTTTACAAATTCCTATACCAACTGTTACCACTCTATTTTATAACTTAAAAATGTTTTACTTGGTAAGAAAGGACGATAGCATTATTTTGCTACCCTATTCTAAAAACTAATCGCTTTCATGAGCCCAAAAACCAAAACGCTGCTACTGCTGTTTATTTTGTTATTGACAGGTTTGGCTTATTCCAACCATTTCCACAATGCCTTCCACTTTGACGATTACCATACTATTCTAGAAAATGGCTATATCCGTGATATCAAGAATATCCCGCTTTTCTTTAAGGATGCCACCACTACGAGCACTTTGCCATTGAACCAAGCTTACAGACCGGGACTGACGACACTGAATGCGATTGACTTTTATTTGTCAGGCAAGAAGGAGCCTGAACCCTTTATGTTTCATGTGTCCATTTTTATTAGTTATTTAGTGATGGGTGTTCTTTGTTTCCTCCTCTTTCAGGATTTGCTCAACAAAAGTCTTACCAGCAAGTACAATGCAATCATTGCACTGTTTGCCACAGCTTGGTTCCTATTGCATACGGCCAATGCGGAAACCATTAATTATGTTATTGCGAGGTCCGATTCCTTTTCCACATTAATGATAGTACTATCGTTCATCCTTTATATCCATTTTCCAAAAACAAGGAAATGGCACCTGTATTTCATCCCATCCATCGTTGGTTTTTTTGTGAAGGAACCGACGCTGATGTTTGTGCCTTTGTTATTTGTGTACAAACTGCTGTTTGAACAGGAACTGAATGCCAAGGAATGGTTCACAAAGTTCCCCACTGCCTTCCGCTCCTTTAAGCAGGTGCTTATCCCATTGCTCATCTGCATTGTCATATTCGCCATTTCAAGGGCCTTTACACCGGTGGTTTGGCAAGCCGGGGGCACCAGTTCCGTACGTTATTTAATGACGCAACCATTTGTCATTTTCCATTACGCCTACAATTTCATTCTGCCCATCAACCTTGTGGTGGATACTGACTGGAAACTGGTAGAGCATTATTATGACGATAAGGTAGTAGCAGGTCTGCTTTTTATATTGGCTGCATTATTTGTTGCTTGCCGTGCATCTTTCAAGCAGCAGAATAGGCCCATTGCTTTTGGCATCCTGTGGTTTTTTATTGCATTGTTGCCTACCTCTACAGTTATTCCATTTGCAGAAGTGCTGAATGACCACCGCACCTTCTTCCCCTATATTGGTTTGTTCATTGCTGCCGCATGTTTGTTTAGGAACCTATTGACCAACTATCCTTCATTCCAAAGGGGAATGGGCAAATGGGCTTTTGCCACAGCGGCAGTATTGCTGCTGAGCTTCCACGCTTTTGGCACTTACAAACGCAACAAGGTTTGGGCAACAGATGAATCCCTTTGGAAAGATGCTACAGTTAAAGCCCCCCTCAATGGCCGTGGCTGGATGAACTATGGCATTACATTAATGGGGCATGGTGATTATAATGGTGCCATGGCCTGTTTTGAAAAGACAACGAGGTTGAACCCTTATTATACCTATGCCTTTATCAATATTGGTATTGTAAAAGGTCAATTGGGGGACCCTGTGAATGCTGAATCCAATTTCAAAAGGGCCATGGAATTGGGTCCACTGGTTCCCGATGTGTACATATTCTACGGAAGGTTTTTAATTAACCAGAAACGCTTTGCCGATGCAAAGGACATTCTGCAAAAAGGACTGAACATCAGTCCGCAGCATTCCCAACTGCATTTATTGATGGACCAGGCAAATGCTGCGTCCAATACTTACCAAGTAAATACGGCCACTGCGATTGACAAGGTTTCAACAGACATAAAGAAAGCCCCCACTGCTGAGAAATACTTGGACCTGAGCCTGCAATACTACAATGCCCAGCAGTATGAAAAATGCATTGAAGCTGCCAAGCAGGCCCTATTGCTGAAACCCGGTTACGACCTGGCCTACAATAATATCTGTGCTGCCTACAACCGTTTGAAACAATGGGACAAGGCGATTGAAGCGGGTGAACAGGGCATTAAACTCAACCCCAACAACCAATTGATTAAAGGCAACCTTGAAGAGGCCTACAAGGAAAAAAAGAAATAGTTATGAAGATATTAGGATTCAACAGTTTTGGACACGATTCTGCTGCTGCACTGATGATTGATGATGAAATAGTATATGCAGTGGAGGAAGAAAGACTGAACAGGAAGAAACATGCTGGCGGCTTTCCCGAAGCTGCTATTAAGGATTGTATGGACAAAAGCCATATCACCATAGATGATATTGACCATGTGGCTTTCTTCTGGAAACCGTCCATTTCGTTTTTGAAGATCCCTGTGTACTTATTGAAGTTCTGGGACAAAGTGCCAACACTTTTAAGGGAACAGAAAAACTTTGAAGTGGAAGAGAACTTGGGCATGCTGAATTATTTGTTTGACATGTACAAACTGCCCAAGAAACTGAAGGAGGTTTACCATGCCAAGAGCCCGAAGTTCAAGTTCCATTTTTTGGAGCACCATATGTGCCACGCAGCCAGTGCTTTTTTCCCCTCGCCGTTTGAAGAAGCGGCCATATTGACTATTGATGGTGCTGGCGAATGGGCCACTACCCTACTGGCTTATGGTAAGGGGAATCATATCAAAAAATTGCAGACCGTTAACACCCCCTATTCTTTGGGTGCATTCTACCAGGCAGTTTCCATCCACCTTGGTTTCAAGCTGATTGAAGGCCCTGGAAAAATGATGGGACTTGCCTCCTACGGCAATCCTGAAGCGAAACCCTATCAGGATATGAAGAAGCTGTTCCGTTTGAAGGACAATGGCGGCTTTGATTTTGACATGAGCTATTTCTCCTACCACTATACGAGGAAATCAGGTGTAAGCAAAAAGTTTACTGACCTGTTTGGGCCTTCCAAGACGAAGGGGGCAGACTGGACCGACCATGAACTGGATGTGGCGGCAGCGGCACAGCATATTGTGGAGGACGTGATCATGCACATGGTAAAACATTTGAAGAAAGTAACGGGCAGCAATAATTTGTGCATGGCAGGTGGCGTAGCCTTGAACAGTGTAACCAATGGCATCATTGCAAAGTCAGGTCTGTTCAAGGATATTTTTATCCAGCCTGCTGCTGGTGATTCAGGCACCACGATTGGTGCGGCTTTGTTGCTGAACCACCAAGTGCTCAACAGGGAAAGGAAACTGATGGAAACCGCTTTCCTTGGTCCAAGTTATGACAATGCCGCCTGCATCAAAGCCATTGAGGCGGCCGGTCTTCCTTACAAGGTGGCAGGTGATGCCGCTTATGATTTTACTTCGGAACAATTGATGAACAATAAGATTATTGCCTGGTTCCAAGGAAGGATGGAGTTTGGTCCGAGGGCCTTGGGCAATAGGAGCATTTTGGCGAACCCGATGAACCCCGACATGAAGGATATCCTGAACAGGCGGGTAAAGTTCAGGGAAGGTTTCAGGCCCTTTGCTGCCATCGTTACGGAGGAAGACTGCGGCAAATATTTTGACCATGACTATCCCAATCCCTACATGCTATTGGTGTACAACGTACTTGAACAATACAAAACCATCATGCCTTCATTGACGCATGTGGATGGTACCGTTAGGATACAAACAATCAATGAAAAAGAGAACCCACCCATGCGTAAGCTGCTGAAGACTTTTGAAAAGCTGAGCGGTTATCCTGTGCTGATTAATACCTCTTTCAATATTAAGGGTGAGCCAATTGTTTGCACACCTGAAGATGCAGTCAAGTCTTTTATCAATGCAGATATGGACTACCTCATTTTGAACGATATCATTGTAGCCAAGAAAGGCGACAATATTTTAGGATGATTTTCATGAGTTCTCTCCATTTATTCGCAAATAGATTGACCCTGCTTAACAAAAAGGCAGGGTTCTTTTTGGAGGTTATGATAATAACTAAAGACGATGTTAAGGTGTGCTTTTCTTTTTCCCGTCTTCCTTACTTCCCGGTTAATTAAAAAAGAAAAAGCGAAGCTTTCCCTTTGTGTCTTTGTGCCTTTGTGGCGAATAAAAATCATTGCTTGCAAATGGTTCCACCATCACTTATCTGTAAATGACAGAAAAAAGTTCATTAGGCTAACTTTTTTATAGCCTCAATCGGTGAAAGCCAAGTGCTGTTCATTTGTTGGTATTCCTTTGTTGTATCCACATATTTTGAAGCAAGCAATCCCTGTAAGTTGTCTTTATTAAAGGGAGGTTTGGGCAATAATTGCAGGAACGTAATCATGATTTTCATTAAGGCAACTGGAATGGGAATGAAACTGATGGGCTTGTTTATTTGCTTGGATATTTGTTGTAGCAGGTCTTTGTAAGTGATTTGGTCAGGGTATGCCAATGGGTAAATGCCGGTTGCATGCTGTTCCAGCAACGCAATGGTTGCTGTGATGAGGTCATCAATAAAAATGGTTTGAATAACCTGGTTGCCACCCTTTAACAAGGGAACGAACTTGCTATTCTCCAGTTGCATTTTCATTCTTCCGAAAAGGCCTGCATTGCCAAGCACCAGCCCGGGTCTTATAATGAGGTCATTTTTAAAGAGGTTTTCTGCGTCCAGCTTGCATAGTCCATAATAAGATGGTGTTACTGGCTCTGCGGCAGCAAAACTTGACATGAATACATACTGCGGCATGTTGAATGCTTTCAATGCTTTTACTGCACGGATATTGACATCTTCCCCGTTTACCATCATTTGCTTGAACTGGAAAGCCAGGTGGACCAATACATCAACACCTGCAAAAATGTCGGTCGATGGCAATTCCTCCAATGAATAATGGATGTATTCAACACCATCTATTTTATCCGAAGGTTGATGATGCACCAACGCTTTGATGCGGTGGCCCTTATGGTGCAATGCCTTTACCAATGCCTTACCAATAAAGCCATTGGCTCCCGTTATGGCTATGAGCTTACCCATGCTGGATTAGTTTTTGTGCCACTAAATGGGCATTGGCCATTAGGGATAAGGTTAATCCCTTGCCCGGTAAAAAGGTGAAGCCTGAACCATCTGCTACATACACATTGTTTGTTCCATGCAATTTTCCATCAGGAGAAATATGGTAGGGTCTCTCCTCTTTACTAAAAGGCAATGTGCCTGCATAGTGGATGCTGGCACCCGTGGCTGTCCGCATTTTTTTCAGGATGAGGCAACTGAGTTGGGAGAATGCCTTTGCATAGGTTTTTTCCGTGGCGGTAATATCTTTTAGTTCATTGCCAGTATAGGTATAATCAGTATGCAGCACATCACCCGTAATGGATGTACTGCTTTGCTGCAACTGTATGAAATTCTGTTCTTGATAATCTGCAGGATGGAAGATGCCTGCCACAAATAAAGCCGGGACAATCAACTGCAGGAATTTCATGCCATCCGCATGGTTTAGGGGCATTTGTTTCAGTATCCTGAAATTGAGCAGCGACCTGTAATTGTAAATGGATGCCATGGCAACATTTGCATGGCTGTTATCCTTGTCATAAAACATCGCCAATTGTGCAAGCCCGCAAAACTTGCCCGTATTTTTCTTACCGATAAAGGGCCAGTGCACCATGGGCATATAAGTGTAGGCATTGCACAGAACAGGCAGCTTATCTTTCTGCTGAAAGGAACGCATGACGATTCTTGATGTGCCCAATGTACCTGTTGCCAGTACCAGCTTGGCTGCATGGAATGTCTTCCTTTCGTTTGTTTTGGTGTTGATGCAATCCAATGCAGTGTGGTCACTTTTCTCTTTAAAAGAGATAGCCAACCAGTTGGACTGGTATTCCAACTTGCCTTGTTTGACCAACTCCTTAATGGTGATGTATGGCCTGTAAGCAGCACTGCCTTCATTGCCATAAAACTCAAGGTCCCTATAAGTATAGGCTTTGCGGTGGTCTTTATTTTTTGTCAGCAATGCCAATGAGGGCCTGCCCATGAACATGCCTTTCGCATGGAAGTTTGCTTTTTTTTGTTGGTATTTCCTATACAGGTTACCAGCCGAAGGATTCAACGTTAAAGATGGTTGCAGGTTGATTTCATTATTGTGGCAGTAGTTGCTGGCATCGTCCCTTACTTCGCCTGAAATACCAACCCTTCCTGCAATTACTTGATAGGCTTCCTTCATTTCTGCTGGCAGCAATCCGCATTTTTTCAGTTCAGTATCCGAAAAAATATAGCTGCCCAGGCCCCATCCATTGCCCAAGCCCCCAAGGGCCAGTGATTCCACGGGAAAGAAATTATCGGAATTGACGGGGATAAATTTATCCGTATCGTCAGACATGAACTTGCGTTGTGCAGTTTGCTGCGGAATGTTGGGGTGTGTTGCTTCTGCCAGTGCTTCCAGTTCCTTCCCCAAAAAAAAATCTGCTTGGTGATGGTCCGCCAAACGTTTCTGCACAAAATCGTCATTTCCCGGCAAGTCAACCTTACCGGCTATTCCAGCATCGAGCATCAATACTTTCTTGCCCGATAAACAGAGGGTTTCAGCGGCCATGGCCCCTGTGCAGCCTGAGCCAACAATGATATAGTCTATTATTTCCATCTTAATATAGTAATCAATATTGCACCTACAATTCCTTTTGCAACTGCAATGGAACCCCTGTACAAAAACTTGATGATAGGGAATGAAGTATTATGTTGCACAAGGAAATGGTGGGTATATTTTGCATCTGTTTCCATCAGGGCACTCATTACCAAAATCCTTTTTCTGATGGTATTGTTTGGCTGCAGCAAAGCATAGCCACCATCAATGGCAGGAAGTAAAAAGGGCATTCCAATAAGCTTGTTCAATACCGTTGCTTCTTTTTCTGTCAAGGGCAACTGCAATAACTGTATGGCATTGCAGTAGCGGTTTTGCAGTTCATGGTCATTTTTGTTGGCCCCTACATATTTTGCAAACAGTGTTGCCTCAGCCAGCAGTTGTTGGTTCATCATCTTTTTCTTTTTGCTGTTTCAACAATGCCATTTCCTGCGTGAGCTTTGTTATGCTCTTCTGCAATTTTGAATTTACAATGGACAAATGGAGCAGGTAAATAAGGATGATAAAAATGAAGCCCGTAAATACAAGGTTGGGCGGGTCATATATCCCGAATTTCTTGGCAAGTATATCGAGTCCGTTACGCCAGAAGGAAAAAACAATTAATAACAAAGTGCAGACAATCCAAACGATTGCATATTCTTCCCTCAACTTGCCCTTAATAATCAACTTGGCTATATAAGCAAGGAAAAGCAGGTTGATGATGATGACGATTATCTGTATCCTGGCCATTGGTTTTACTTTTTTCTGATGAATGAAAAGAACATGGCAATGGTTACCTTGACCATGTAATATACCTGTGAAAACTGCCTGATGGATGACTGTCCCCCTTGCCGCTCTTTCATCACCACTGCAACTTCTTCTATTTTCAAACCAGCTTTTGCAAAGATGATGATGGATTCGGGTTCGGGATATTCATCGGGATAATTTTCTGAGGCAATGGCAATGGCTTTTTTGTCGAACAACCGGAAACCGGAAGTGCTGTCATACACATGGATTCCAGTAAACAGCTTATTGAGCCAATGCAAATAGCCGATACCTGTTCTTCTCAATGCTGATGATTGAAAGCCCTGCTTCACAATAAACCTTGAACCAATGATAAGATTTGCTTGGGTGGCTTGCCAATGTTCCAGAAGCTTCTGCAATTCAGCAGGTGGATGCTGGCCATCACCATCCATTTGTACTGCCAAGTCATAGCCATTGATAAAAGCATACCTGTAGCCAGTTTGCATGGCACCACCAATCCCCAGGTTCACGGGAAGGTCAAGCACAATATCAATATGTTTCCTTGCCACGCTTACCGTTGCATCCTTTGAGCAATCGTTTACCACAGCTATGTCCATGGAAAATGCGGCAGGCAGTCTTAATGCTTTTACTTCTGCAAGCAGGGCAGGTAAGGATGCCTGTTCGTTGTAACTTGGAATGATGATAAGCAGTTTGAAGGGCATTAAAACGGTTGTTTGTTTAAGCAGATATAAAATGCATGGCAATTATAAGGATAATAAAAAAGGCAACCTTAAATAAGATTGCCTTTTTTGTGCCCAAGACTGGATTCGAACCAGCACATCCTTGCGAACGCTACGACCTGAACATAGTGCGTCTACCAATTTCGCCACTTGGGCAAATAAACATGTGTCAGGGAGTGCATCGAAACCGAATTAATAGCTTTTTACAAATTCGCCTTCGACAGGCTCTGGCTGACAACCGTAACATTCAGGGCTGCAAATATAGCAGCATTCATATCACCAGCAAACTGCAGCCACGAATATCACTGTTATCCAAACGTCCCTGCACTTCAAAACCGCCATCTTCGTAAACAATGCCCACATCTTCCGTTGCGATAAAGGAGCAACTATAGGCATTTGCCAAATCAATTACATTCAAAATGCCCTTGCCCGATTCCCTCACATTCAAGGGGTCTTCTTCATCCCTTACCAGCACCTTCATCCAAGGTGGGCAAGTGAACCTCCCCTCTCCATTGGAGTAGGCTTGGGACAAAAGTTCTGTCATGCCATATTCACTATGCACTTTGTCAACACCCAATTGCTGTTTCAAAACACCATGCACTTCTGCCCTGGTCATTTCCTTTCTCCGGCCTTTCATGCCGCCCGTTTCCATAATGATTGTATGCTCCAGCTTCATGGTGTACGCCTCTGCAAAATCGAGCAAGCCAAAGGTTACGCCAATCAGCAGGGTCTTTTGCTTACTGGTTTCCAACATCTCCAAGGCACCATGCAATTTTGCGTGTTCATTCAAATAAAAGCCGCTTGTTGGGTGCCCGCTCAACTTGATGAGTTCATCCACCATCATGATTAGGGAGGAGCCCTTTCTTTCCAAATAGGAAGGCAATAAACCAATGATGCACCAATCTTTTATGCTGCCGTAAAACAGTTCAAAGGCTTTGATGAAACTGGTTTTATAAATGTGGGCATCCTTTACAAAATGCTTGCTGTTGATGGTTTGTGTGGTACCACTGCTTTCAAAGGTTACTTCTTCATTAAACAGCGTTGAAACTACTTTGTGTGTCTTGAAAAAAGAGATGGGGAGGAAGGGAAGTTGATGAAGCGGCACTGTTTCCGTACCTGTTTGATGCAACAAATTGCACCATTGGTTATAAACAGGATTGTTATTGAACTGGAACTTGAAAATATTGTTTACTTCTTTATCGAAAGTTGCCCTATTGTGAATGCTGAAAATTTTAGAAATTGATTCACTATCCATACCCATAATATTCAGTGATTAACCATTAGATTTGTGCCTATACAATTGATTACTATGAAATCAACTTTTTCTTATTTAGCAATAGCCTGCTTTTTGCTTGCAGCATGCAACAAAGATAGCGTTAATACAAAGCCATCACTAACGCTGAAATCCGTTAGTCCTGATGTAGTTGCTTTTAGGGGTAACATGAGGGTTGCATTTACGTTTGGTGATAAGGAATCTGACATTGATTCATTGTTTATTTTCAGGAAACGCTTGAATATTAAAACAGTAACAACTTTAAGGGATACGATAGGACTTAAAGTTGCCGACTATGACAAGAATACCACTGGTGAAATCAACATAGATTTCACTTATGACAACTATTTGATTTCTGCTTTAAACCCACCAACAAGTGGCACACCAGCCAGGAAAGAATCCGACACTTTGAGTTATAAATTTTTTGTAAAGGACAAGCAAAAAAACGTAAGCGATACAGTATATTATTCCCCTATTGTTATACTTAGGCAATGACCCAATCCCTTCCCCGAAAACTAACTGATACCTTTTTTTACAGTAATATTTTTGCAGGCATTTGTGCAGTGGCACTATGCATTGAAACGAGTGTGCAGCATAGGCTAAAGCTTAATGGGATACACTTTTATACGCTTATTTTTTTTGGTACTGCTTACTACTATACGTTCCTTTATTTGAAAGGTGTTCCCGTCAATGATTTAAATGAACGGGTTACCTGGTACAAGATAAAGCAGTCCGTACTCAAGAAAACACAGAACATCATCCTGATTTTTTTGTGTGCAGATGCACTGTTTTTTGTATGGAAGTATAGTCATTCATTTGCTTCGCTAAACAGTCAGCAATATGGGCTCATACTGCTCTTCCCTATTGTTGCTCTTACCTATACGTACAATGTTTTGCCTTTCCCCCATATCAAAAAACTGAGGCGGATTGGCTGGTTGAAGCCCTTTATCATTGGGTTTGTATGGAGTGGCTTCGTAACAGTCTACCCCATTATTTTTTACCAGATACAGGTTGGCAGCCAAGCATCTGTGTTTTCTTTCCCCTCTGGCCTACTTTGGTTGAAGAACCTTATGTTCATTGCCACTTTGTGCATTATTTTCGACATAAAAGATTATGAAGAAGATAAATCGCATAAGCTGAAAACGTTTGCCGTGCAATTTGGGGTACAGAACACCATTCGTTTCATCATTATTCCGCTGGTACTTATTGGTATTCTTTCTTTTTTGAGATTTTCCGTACCAAGGGGGATTTCTGCAGCAGGTATCGTTATCAACACCATTCCATACATTTTACTCATCGTTTCGGCGTACTCATTAGTGAACAAAAAAAGAAGCATCATTCATTACCTTTCAACCATTGATGGGCTAATGATTGTAAAGGCCGCCTGTGGCATAGCAGGTGTGCTGCTTATTAAATAAAACAACATGGCAAAAACAAAGAGAACAAAGGCAAAGGAAAAATCCATTATTACAGCAGCCTCTTTTGAATTTTTAAAGAATTACCTCAACAACCCATCCCCTGTTGGTTTTGAAACAAGTGGTCAAAAAATATGGCTGGAATATTTGAAGCCTTATATCGACACGAGCTATGTTGATCCTTATGGTACAGCAGTTGGTATCATCAATCCAACAGCTCCTTTTAAAGTGGTGATAGAAGCACATGCCGATGAGATTAGCTGGTTTGTGAACTATATCAATAATGAAGGCCTTATTTACTTAAAAAGAAATGGCGGTGTTGACCACCAAATAGCACCAAGCCAACGTGTATTCATTCATGGAAAGAAAGGTACCGTGAAAGCAGTATTTGGCTGGCCAGCCATCCACACGAGAATTGGTGGCGAGAAGGAACACCAACCAAAAGTGGAGAACCTGTTTTTGGATTGCGGGGCAAGAAACAAAAAAGAAGTAGAAGATTTGGGTATCCATATTGGCTCTGTTGTTACCTACCAGGATGGCTTTGATGAACTGGCGAATGGCTATTATATTGGACGTGCAATGGATAATCGTATTGGTGGGTATATGATTGCAGAAGTGGCCAGGTTGTTAAAGGAGAACAACAAGAAACTGCCTTATGGTTTGTACATTGTAAATGCAGTGCAGGAGGAGATTGGTTTGCGTGGTGCAGAAATGATAGCCAGGAGGATCAAGCCCAATGTGGCCATCATCACGGACGTAACGCATGACACGAATACCCCCATGATTAACAAGGCGATTGAAGGAGATGTTTGGTGCGGCAAGGGCCCTTCACCTGCTTATGGTCCAGCTGTTCATAACAAGCTGTTGAATTTTGTGCAGGATGTAGCGGAGAAGAACAAGATTCCTTTACAAATGCGTACTGTAAGCAGAAGTACAGGAACGGATACGGACAGTTTTGCTTATGCCAATGATGGCTGCCCAAGTGTACTGATTTCAATTCCTTTGCGTTATATGCACACCACTGTGGAGATGCTGCATAAAAATGATATTGAAAGCACCATACAATTGATGTATGAAACTTTACTGGCATTAAGCCCCAAGACGAACTTGAGTTATCTGTAAGGGTTTATGATATTGGTCATGAAAGGCATACTTTGTTAAAGTGTGCCTTTTTCTTTTACTAAATTGCAGGCATGTACCTAAAGCAACTATATCAACAACATAAGGGCTGGTTCCTGTTTGTGGTACTGTTTATTGCAGGGCAGTTGTTTATCAATTTCAAGCGGGGGGCTGTCTTCTCCCCTTTTTATCATTATGGCATGTATTCGGAGAAGATGAACCTAACAGATTCTCTAGGTGTCTATAGAATAACCGTAAACAATAGGTACTTACAACCATTTGATTACAGTGCACAGACATGGGACAAGTTAACATTGCCTTTGGACAACTTTGGAAAAGCCCAACACTATAATTCAGCCTACTACCACGGGGATGTGCAACGGCTGCTTGAAAAATTGCACGCACATAGCACAGAAGATAATTTCGGCATTCCTGCTTTTAACTTCAGTGATTGGTACAAGGGCTATGTGGAAAGCGTTATTGGCGAAAAAGTAGGAAGTATTTCCTACTCTTTTGTTAAGTATCCAATACAGCAATTCACTTCCCATTCAAAACCAACTTTTAGCCTTCCTTAATGCAGTCAACAAGAAGTACATATAAATACCAAATCATTGCAGGCTACTGCATCATCTTTTATGTGTTGATGGTGTACAAGTGGCTCAATGGAATGTTCTTGTACCAAATGCAGCCTGCATTTTTTTATACAAGAAGTGATTTGTTTACTTGGTTGTTCATGACAACAGGCATACATAAATGGTTATTGGGCAATGAGAGTGGGTGGATGGTTTTTGATGGGATATTTTATATGGCACCTCTCTGTTTCTATTTTGTTTGTGATAAGCTGAATGCTTTTGCAAAACCAGCAGCAATAGGACTTCTCCTCATTAACTGGATATATATACAATGCTATACCTTATACCCCACCAACTCCATTGAAGGACATCTTGCATGGCTGCTTTTCCCCATTGCTTTTATCCCTAGGAATGAAAAAACATTTGCCCTTTTGTTTAATGGGCTCCGCTATTTTTTCCTCTTCTTTTTTGCATCTGCTGGTGTCTGGAAGTTTGTGCAAGGTGGTGTTTTCAGTACGCAGCAAATGAGCAGTATATTATTGGTACAGCATAAGGAATTGCTGGTTGCAACGCCCCAACATTGGTACGCCTTATTTATTGGCTGGTTAATAAACCATCACTGGATAAGCTATGGTTTGTACTTAATTGCCACTGTTATTGAACTATCTTTTATCGTTGGGTTTTTTACCAAAAGATACGACAGGTTATTGTTGTTTGGCTTTTTGATATTCCTTTTGTTTGACCATTTCATCATGAGAATTCCTTATTATGAGATCACTCCCTTTCTATTAGCGCTTCGTTACCGCAAGGCTGAATAGTGTTTTATCATTGAGGTATATTTTATTAAGGCAGGATTTTTAACGAAACTGTTACAGCTAATTTTATTTAGACGTGCTGATTCCCACAATTTTCACATTTTATTCCCGTTTGTTGAAAAGTAATGGGCTGCCCCATTAATCCAAAAATCTTATGTTTGTTAAGCTATGAACCTGACTGATAAGAAAATAAGAATCGCCATTCTTGACATGAATGAGGGTTATGTTAATCAAGGTATGCGTTGCATTCGTGAAATCATCAACACATGGAGCGACCAGAACACGTTTGACGTGGAGTATGATGAGTTTGAAGTGAGGCTTAAAAAAGAAGTTCCCGATACCAGTTACGATATTTATATTTCAAGTGGCGGTCCAGGTTCTCCTTTAGACAGCATTGGTAGCGAGTGGGAAGAGAAATATTTTGGATGGCTGAAACAGATAGAAAGCTGGAACAGCAGCACCATTCATGAACCCAAACATGTATTCTTTATTTGCCACAGTTTCCAATTAGCCTGCAGGCATTATGGCATTGGCAATGTGGCCCCAAGAAACTCCACCGCTTTTGGCGTGTTCCCGGTGCATATGATTCAGGAGGCGGAAGAACTTGTTTTTGAAGGCCTGCGTGAACCATTTTATGCGGTGGACAGCAGGGACTTTCAGGTGATAGCACCCAATTATGATAAGCTACGTGAAATGGGCGGTAAAATTTTAGCGATAGAAAAGAACAGGCCACATGTACCTTATGAAAGGGCCATCATGAGTGTGCGTTTCAATGAATATTTTATAGGTACGCAGTTCCATCCCGAAGCGGATGCAGTGGGCATGAGCATGTACCTGCAACGTGATGATAAAAAGGAAACGGTCATTAAGAACCACGGTGAAGCGAAATGGAAAAGCATGATTGAGCAATTGGCTGACCCTGATAAAATTTCCTGGACCTATTCCCATATCTTGCCAAACTTTTTGAACAATGCAGTGGGCGAATTGGTGATGTAAATTGATAAAATTGTTATACTAATCCCTGCCAAATTGGTGGGGATTTTTTATTGGTAAGGATTTTTTGATGGGTGCTGATGCATATCGAACAAGGACACAATAAATATCTTTGTTTACTAACACGAAAATAAATTCTATTATGGGGAGGTAAAGGCATACTACTAAACTGTTGCCTTTTTTTGGAAGGTTACCTAAGGATTGATGTTGTTCTATAAACTTAACTTTCTGCCAAACCTTTTCAATAAACTCATAAGCAACTTGTGCAGACCATTCATTCAACAGATAATTATATGTCTTGTTTAACTGCTTGGTAAATCCTGCTGAGATGACTACTTCTTTATCCATGAATCTATCTCTTTTCTAAATTCTTCCATAGTCATCAATCCCTCATCCCTATCAGCTTCAGCAATAGCCTCATCCAATTCCTTCAATTGTTCAGGACTTAGTTCATCCATGATGTCAGTGCCGCTAGTATAAGCCATAGCTTCTTCCCTTAAGACGTTCAACGATTCAATATCATCAATTTCATCAATCAATTTGTGGAGTTCTTTTTTGATGTCTTCGTTCATAAATAAACATTTGATTACACTAAGTTAACTTTCTTTTCCTATTTTTAATATCCTATAAACTAACAAGCATGGTTCCTTCAATTAGAACAGCATTTAACGAAAAATTTGCCCAAGAAAAATACGATACGTTCATGGCCGACCTCAATTCCAAGCATCCCGGTGCACTGGAATTCAGGATTGCCGAGACACCTGTATTTGTTGACAAGGCTTTTACGGATAAGATTATCAGTGCCTGTGAAAGTATTGTGGATGTGATAACAGGTTATAATTTCAAGACGCTTACTTCACATGCCATCCCTGCTGATGTACGGGTTCCCAATGAAAATGACCATACCCATTTCATCGCCTTTGATTTCGGCATCTGTGAAAATGAACAAGGTGAACTGGAGCCCCAATTGATAGAGATGCAGGGCTTCCCAACGCTCTTTGCTTATGAGATTTATGTGGATCAAGTTACAAGGAGGCATTTCGATATTCCTGCAAATTATTCAGCTTATTTGGGTGGCTTTGAAGAGGAGACCTATATACAATTGCTAAAGGAGACGATATTGGGGACGCACCAACCGGAGAATGTTATCTTGTTGGAGATACTTCCGCACCAACAAAAAACACGTATTGATTTTTACTGCACCACAGATTATGTGGGTATTCCTGTTGTTTGCCTAACTGAACTTATTCAAGAAGGCAAGAAGCTTTTCTATGAGAAGGATGGACGCAAGATTGAAGTGAAAAGGATTTACAACAGGGTTATTTTCGATGACCTTCAACAACAAAGCCCAGCTATTCAGGAGAAAGGAAAGTTGCTGCTGGAAGAACTGGATGTTGAATGGGTACCCCATCCCAACTGGTTCTACCGGATCAGCAAGTACACGTTGCCTTTTATTGACCATCCCTATGTACCCAAGACAAGGTTCCTGAACGAGATAGCCACGCTGCCAACCGATTTGGAAAACTATGTTTTGAAACCTTTGTTCTCCTTTGCTGGTCAGGGTGTGGTGATTGATGTAACCCTTGAAGACATTGAAAAAGTAGAGGACCAGGAGAACTGGATACTGCAACGCAAAGTAAAATATGCTGATGTTATCGTAACTCCAGAAATACCTGCCAAAGCAGAAATACGCATCTTCTACTTTTGGAAGGACGGGGCTGCAAGGCCTGTTCCTACCAATAACCTTGCACGTTTGAGCAAAGGGAAGATGATTGGTGTGCGTTACAATAAGGACAAGGAATGGGTTGGTGGAAGCTTGGCGTATTTTGAGAGATAATTTAGATGATTACTTTTATCAAAGGATAGATTATAGCGTTGCCAACCCTTTGAAAGGTTGGCAATGCTTTTAAAGCCCTTTCAACTTTAAAATATAGAACCTGTTATAACTTACAAAAATACCCAGTGCTTAATATAACCAGAACCAACTCCGATAATCAACACTTTATCGAACTAGTACAACTCCTTGATGCAGACCTGGCCATACGGGATGGCAATGAACATGCTTTCTATGCCCAGTTTAATAAAATTAACAAGATTAAATATGTAGTGGTGGCTTACGAAAACGATATGCCTATGGGCTGTGGTGCCATTAAAGAATATGCTCCCAACGCCATGGAAGTAAAACGCATGTACACTACAGAAAGCAGCAGGGGCAAAGGAATTGCCAGTGCCATTTTAGCAGAACTGGAAACTTGGACAAAAGAACTGGGTTATGAAAAATGTGTTTTGGAAACAGGCAAGAAACAGCCAGAAGCCATTGAACTGTACAAGAAGAACGGCTATCACATCATTCCTAACTATGGGCAATACGCAGGGGTAGAAAACAGTGTTTGTTTCGAGAAGCAACTGAAACAAAACGTCATTGCAAGGGACGAAGCAATCTAAACACAAGCTGCAAAGCAGATTGCTTCCTTCGTCGCAATGACGGAGCTTTACTTCCACACATTGAAAAACGTGTATTCAAACCTCAACAAAAATCCATTGGGAGCAGTTCTTAGCATATCGCTATACAGTTGTTTCCTATAAGCAAGGTCAATCCTTGCCTGGCTATTAATAATGAACTGCAGGGCTGGAGCAATATCCAAAAAAGATTTTCCATTGGATAATCTTTGCCCAAGTACTTCAACCATCAAATTTAAATTGGTCTGATTATAACTTTTGTATTCCTTCGGCAGCATTAATTTACCCAACGACAAAGTATAGTTAAGGGCATTGTTAGATAGGCCACTGGGGAACCTATTGCTATTTCCATTGTCCGTTGCCTTTTCATAACTGATGCTTGACGAAATGGCTATCTTGTTAACCAACTTTGTGGCGACAATACCTAACTCATAGCCACTGTTATGTGCATTGGTTTCAATTTCTTCCTGATGCACGTCGCTATTGTTGAAGCTGTAACGACCATAAGCAGCCATACGGAAATGGCTATGCACATCATCATTACTCAGGAAACGGTACTTTCCATAAAGCCCCCCTCCTTCTACAGACAATCTTTCATTCCTGTTGCTTATAAAAGCCTCTGCATGAAGCATCAACTTTTGACTAATGCCAAACATGAGTTCAGGAAGCAGATGGTAATTGATTTTGCTTGATGATTTTTCGTTCATCATCATATTAGTGAGCCTTCCGCCAACTGCATGTGCAGCCATATTACTTGCCGGTTCCGTATAAACAAATAGTTCCTGTGCCTGTATTTTTTGCGTGGTGATAAATAGGATGACAAGTGGAATCAGTTTCTTCATAATAGTTTCTTTATCTGGCTTTCCAAGTCACCCTCTTCTACCTGTGCTATGATCACTTTACCTGTTTTGTCCAATAAAAAAGTTTGCGGTATATAAGCTATACGCCATTGGTTGGCCACTCCTGCATCATCAATGACCTGTGTCCATGTAAGCCTGTCCGCCTTGATGGCCTGTAACCATTCGAGTTTCCCTGCATCGCAGGATATGCTGTAGATTTCAAAACCCTTGGCTTTGTATTTATTGTACAGCTTAACCAAATGGTGGTTGGCCCTTCTACATGGCCCGCACCAGCTTGCCCAAAAATCTATAAGCACTACTTTGCCTTTTAAGGAAGCGAGGGAAACTGTTTCGCCTTTGGGATTCTTCAAACTTATTTCAGGTGTTGAGCCTACACGTTGTGCAGACGCAAACATTGTAACGAAGAGCAACACTAGGAAGAAAGAAATTCTTGTTCTCATTTGAATTGATTTATTATACCTGTCTTGTGAACATTAGATGGTTACATGATAAATACGTTCACCCCCTGATCCATTCTTCTTGGAACAGCAGTTTTCCATCATGCCTGTTTCATAGCATTTCATGGTAGTGAATTTACTGAACTTCTTGTACTCTTTTGCAGTAACAAAATTCCTGTCAATCAAGGTAATGGACTTGCTGCCATCCAATGTTTGCGACTGTACATTAATAAAATGGAAGGTCTTTCCATCAAGCTTTACATGTGTGTCATTCTTGATGGCTTCATTGTTGAAATTGATGTCCACTTTAAGCATGGCAACAGAAAACCCTGCTCCAGTTACCGCTTTCTTCAAGTCATCAAAATCCACATTGCTGCCTTCTTTGAAAACAATATTGTAAGAAGAATTTTTGATATCACTTGTTACATCCTGTACAAAAGGGATAGCAACCAGTGATTTGTAAATGGCTTTACTGCACATGCTGCAGGTGAGTCCACTTGCCTGCAATGTGGCATCTTTTATTTGTGCTGATGATTGCAATGCAATGAACAGCGTAAGGAAAATGAATATCTTTTTCATGATGATAATTTTGAAATCCTATAAGGTTTAAAAACCTTATAGGATTATGGTACTGAATTATTCTTTACCCTTTGTTTCTTCTTTTTTCTCTGTTGCCTTCCTATCATACTGGCAGCATCCGGGCAAATTTTTGTACGCCTTTTCCGTTGCAGTTACATCCTGCGTGTCGTAACCTGCAGCAGCTACCTTTTCCTGTATCTTCTGATTGGATGTTTTTGAAGCTTCATACTTTACGGTGAGGATTTTTGCTTCCTCGTTCCATAAGGCATAGGAAGCTCCAGCAGTTTTGGCTGCTTTTTCAATCTTCTCCTTGCACATTTCACAGTTGCCCCACACTTTTATTTTTTCCGTGGTAGCATCTGTTTTTGCTTGGGCAAATGAGCAAATACACAATAATAAAAAGGAGGCGATAAATGATAATTGCTTTTTCATGTTGAATAATTTTGTTTGTCAAGCTTCGAGAGAATATCTCAAAAGTGACAAGTGTTGTGAATTTGATTTTTTGGTGCCACCGAGGCACAGAAACACTGAGTTTAATGGAATATGGCGGTAGGTTGCTGAATAAGAGTATGTGCTCCTACTTACGATAGACTTGCAATGTAGATGCTAGTGAGCACTAAGCTGGACACACAATTCAATAACGACCCCCAGACGGTCAAACTTGAATATCAAATTCTGAAAACGCAATTGAGTAGATAGGTATCCTGTTTGGAGAGAAGTGGTGGTGAATGGTTGTCGGGAACCATCTTATCATTCACTGAAATCAATGGAGCATTGATAAGATTGTAAGGATGTTCAATTATTTGAACAGGAGATTGAAAAACGACATCAGTAAAGGATGCCTTGTGGTTGTCTTCCAGCTTGATAAGCTTATGTTCTGTTTTGCAGCAGCCTTTTGTTTCCTTCTTGCCACATGCACAAAGATTCTTAACCAGCACATCCACATTTACAGAACTCACTTTGCCCATGCAATAATGGATATTTACCACCATGCCTGTGCTGACGGTAAAATAGATGAGTGCTAATATGGCTACTGTAAAACGTTTCATTAATGGTGTAAAAGTACAGTGTTGTTTGTTAAAGGATTCATGATTTTTATCAGTGTTCGAAAGCATGCCATAGATAATGTGTCTAAACTGATTTTAAAACCACTTGCTAGCAAATGATTTCTTTATCACGACCCGTCCCGACAAATTCCTATCATGTGGACACATCTTGCAAAGCATAGCTCGGCATCCATGCCCTTTCTAAGGCAAAATAACAAGCGAGAAATAGCCATCAATCGAACAGCCAGCCCTTAGCCAATCCCGTGCAGGATGCCAATAGGCACCTCATATGTTACGGTTCTGACGCAGTCGGAATTGAAAAAATTCCGCAGGAATAATTTTTTCAAAGCAACAGATGCAGTGCTGAACGCAAGCTCCATGCGAACGGTCTGGCAATCAAAATAAAACTCAACCTCTCAGCAATCAAACTCAACCCGTTACACCTAGGGTGGCGTTGGCTGGACAAACGGGCGGAGCCATTCGGGTTGTCCTTGATTTTTTTTGGTTCTTTTTTTTATCAAGAAAAAAAAGAACAAAGCCCATTAAAATGGTAATGCCTTCATCAAACATGTGTCCACACGATAGGACAAATTCGGGAAAGGCTCTAAGACACAAAGAAAAAAACAAAGCTTTTTAAACTTAGTGCCTTTGCGTCTTAGTGGTTAAACTGTATCAATACCAATGTTTGCACTGAAAACATTGGTATTCAACATAACAAGAAAGCTAGTTCACGAAATTCCACCACACACCAAAACGGAACAGGCCGCTTGCGTTGGCATAATTGGGCAGGTTGAAATTATACTTTCCACTGCCAGAAAGAAGGGTATTCAAATTTTCATATCGAACAAAGGCCTTAAAGCTTTTGATGCGAAAATGAAGGAACACATTTACATCCGGACGGTTGCTGGTCGTATAAGTATCCTGATAAAAAAACTGCCCAGTAAATGGCGAATAGTTGTCTGCCTTATAATTAGTATAGTATCGGATTTCCACGCCTGTTGAGATGAAGAGATTGGTGAAAAACTTCCCATTGTCCTCAAATGCAAGCCTGTTCCTAAGCAGCAGGAAAGGCATGTGTACAGGTGGATTGCCCGTTGTTGGTTGCACATGCACTTCTGTGTACCAGTTCCAACGCTTGGTCAATTTGAATTTCTTTTCTGCACTTATATGCAGCACGTTAAACAAAGTGGAAGATTGCTGAACTGCAAAAAAGTTATCAAAATAAGTATAGTTGGTTACCAAGAAATATTCACCTGTCAATAAGAGGTGCTGCTTAGGATTTTCATACTTGGCAAAAAGTCTTGTAGTGTTTTCTTTCTTCAGACTTTGTGCAGTGGTTACCAAAAAGCTATTGTCCGGACTGTAAATAAAGGATGGTGTCCGGTTCACGTTTTGGAAGCCCAGTTCAAGGTAGCCTAGCTTTTTGGTGAGTAGCCTTTTTAAACTAATAAAAGCACTGTAGTCTCCAGAGTTGAAGCTTGTTAAGTACAAGTTACCAGTGGCTTCAATATCCCAAATCTGGTTCCTTGTCCTGTTTCTGTATTCACCCGTTAAATAGATATTGTAGTTCCTCATGGTTACAGCTGCCAAGGTGGCCTTTAGGCTTTGCAGCCCTGCCCCCACTTTTAGGAACTGGTTCTGGGTATTCTTATCTGGAAAGGTAATGACACTGAATTCATTGGTAATAGTTGACCATTTATCTTCCAAGGAAATAAACTTGTTGTTGGTGCCACTAAGAAAGGTAAGCCCAAAATAGTCATGGTACTTGGTACTGTCCACATTGTTGTCCTTGAAATGGAAACCATAACCACTTATATTAAGGGTATGCTGCAACCGCAAACGTGGGTAGAATAATTTGTAGGTAACGGAATCGGTTACCACTGAATCCCGCTTGCCTAAATCATAAAAATGCCTGAACAGGATGGTGTTGTCCTTGTACTCATTGCCTGTGGTGATGCCAGTGCTGAAAGGGTTGCGTGATATGACACCGGATACGCCCAACCTTGTTTCCAGTTCAAAGGGGTCGTTCAGGGCAAGGTCATTGATTTTGCCCTTATCCACCAGCCCACCATTTTCCGATGACACATGTTTATTGGAAATGAAAATTAAATAGGCACCGTACTTCCTGTTCAAGGATTGATAAGCTGCATTGAGCCTTATATTGTTGTGTGCATTGTTCTGGTTTTTATAGGAGCCGGGAACATTGATGAACCGGTAATCAAAGCCGAAATTGAAATTATCCTTCTTGTTTTGTGTATGGGCAATGTTAATCAACTGTTCTGCCTTGCTTGCAAGGGCATAGGTAAGTTCCGTATAGGGTCTTGTGGTTTGATAAAACTTTGTACTCTCCACTGTGTAACTGTAAATATCGTATTGGTGGAAACCTGCATCCCACCCTGCTTTCATGATGGGGCTGAACAATAGGGATTTTGAAGCTGTACCAAAATTGCCAAGGTTGATATACCAATAAGGTTGTGGGAACCGTGTTGTGAAATCACTCACACTTGAGTCGATATACCTTATCCTTGATGAATCGAAATAGCGATAGTAAATAGTAAGTGAATCTGCGAACCTATCCCGCTTTTGCAATGAATCCTTGCCAGTCTTTCTGTTAAGGATAGGCTTTCCTTGAGAGTCGTAGCCAATGGAGCCAGTCGTTGTTCCGTCAGTACTAGTTGTAGTGGTGGTAACGGTTCTTGTTCTTTGTGCAAACAAAGATTGCTGCGTTAGCAGCAATGCAATCAATATGAGTAAAAATTTTCCTGCTCCAGAAACATTCATGCCGCAAAATAACTGTAAAGCTGTGAATGAAGTGATAAAACAGTAATTGGGAATTAGGAATTAGTCGTTAACGATGAAACTAATTCCTAATTCCCAAATACATGGTACTTAAATAGTCTTAACAAGTTCAGTGAACAGCAATGTCAATTTTGGTTCAGCAGCATTGGCAGCTTCCAACACTTCTTCATGGGTAATTACATTATTGTCTTCACGGATGCCCAAATCGGTAACCACGCTCACTGCAAATACTTTCATACCACAATGTACAGCAGCAATATTTTCCTGCACCGTGCTCATGCCCACCACGTCACTGCCCATCACCTTGATAAAGCGGTACTCGGCATGTGTTTCAAAAGTGGGACCTGTTACAGCAGTATATACACCTTCATGAACAAGGATATTATTGGCAGCCGCAATGGATTTTGCCTTTGCAATGAGGTCCTTGCTATAAGGTTCGCTCATATCAGGAAAACGGGTACCCAGTTCTTCAATGTTCTTGCCCATCAAAGGATTGGTGGTGAAAAAGCTGATATGGTCGTTGATAATCATTAAGTCACCCACACCATAAGCTGGGTTAACTGCACCGGCAGCATTGGAAAGCAATAAAGTTTCCACGCCCAGCAATTTCATGACCCTTACCGGAAACACCACTTGCTGTGCACCATAACCTTCATAGAAATGGAAACGGCCACTCATCACGATTACTTTCTTGCCGCCCAATTCACCAAATATCAATTTGCCACCATGACCTTTTACTGTGCTTACAGGAAAATGGGGGATTTCACCATAAGGTATGGCATCATCCACCTTGATCACTTCTGCAAGGTTGCCTAGTCCACTGCCCAAAATAATACCTGTGGTAGCAGTTGTGTTGACACGGCTTTTGATAAAGGCAACGGTTTCATTTAATTGGTTCATTACTTCGCTCATCGTTAGTAGTTTAATATTTAAAAAGTTAGTGTCAGTCAATATCTTGACCCAAGAAATTTTCAAATCCATGCATTTCAAACCAGCAATCCTTAATAGTCTTGCCTGTCTGTTTTGGAGGTCCACTCCTCAAATACCTTGATGGCATCCTCCCTGCCCAAACAGTAAATGGCAATCTTCCTGTCCTTCAATGGCAAGGTCAATTCATTATAAATCAAGGAATCATCAAACCCAATGCTCGCAGCATCTTCACGGGTATTGGCATAAAAAACCCTTGAGGGCCTTGCCCAGTAAATGGCCCCCATGCACATGGGACATGGTTCACAGGAAGTATAGATTTCGCAACCATCCAACTGAAAGGTATTCAGGTTCTTGCAGGCATCACGAATAGCAGTAACTTCTGCATGGGCTGTAGGGTCATTGGTACTGGTAACCCTGTTCCAGCCACGGCCAACAATTACATTGTCCTTTACCACCACGCAACCAAAAGGTCCACCATCGTTATTCGCCATCCCCTGTTGCGAAAGCTTGATGGCTTCCTGCATAAATTGTATCCTGTCATCCATGTATTCAAGTATTGTGAAGCGGTAAAAGTAAAGGTTTCTGTAAGAGGGGTAGCAAATGTGGAATACTTTTATGGGAGCGGCAGATAGGATATTGCAGCGTTCAACTTTGTGGGTCGGTGGCGGCTTGCCCATTAGCCCATATTTACTTGCCTTACACCACCGTTAGTTCTGTTGCATACCCATTGAAACAATCATTAAACCCTGCATGAAAAAGCCCAAACTCTATTCAAGTTTGGGCTCCTCTTCGTATTCCAGCGTTTAGGTTATTTTGTTGCAGTTGCTGCAGCCTTGTTTAAAGCAGCGGTCCATTCAGAGCTGATAGCAGATTTTTCAATCTTTATATAGCTGCCTGGGTTAACTTCCAATTGCATCGTATTGTCTTCATTAACCTTGTTCACTGTACCGTGTATGCCAGCAATGGTTACAATCTTGTCGCCCTTTTGCAGGTTCTCCAAAAATTTCTTTTGTTCCTTGGCCTTTTTTGCTTGTGGGCGAATCATGAACAGCCAAAACACAAGGATAATTCCACCCATGAAAATCAAAGAAGTCCATTGGCTGCCGCCACCTTGTGCACCACCACTTGGAGGTGCCATCAATAAAAACAAGTTCATTAGTTGCATTGTTATGTTGTTTTAAAATTTTGAGTAATTAATTTACTTTAACGGGTTCAGGTAGTTTCTGGTTATTGTTCACTGTGCCAGTAAAGGTAAGTTTATGTTCAGTTCCGTTTTTGGTATTGCTGAACACCCTTATTTCTTTATGTATATCACCCATCTTCCCTTCGCTGTTGAAAATGCCAGTTACCCAGCCCTCCTTTCCGGGGGCAACGGGTTCCTTTGTCCAATCAGGCGTGGTGCAGCCGCAGCTTGCCATTACATTTGTGAGTAATAAAGGCTTGTCACCTGAATTTTTGAACTTGAACTTCACTTCCACTTTTTTGCCCGCTTCTATTGTTCCAAAATTGGCCACACTGTCAATCCATTCAATAGTGGTGAAATTAGCACTGTCTTTTGCTGCCTTTTCTATAGCGGCAGCATCTACTTTTTTATCATTCTTTTGTCCACAGGAAAATGCTGCAATAGCCATTGCGATGACCAAAACCTTTTTCATGCTAATGTTTTTTTTGTTTGAAATCTACTTTATGAATTTTACCTGCTGCCAACAACTCTTTATGGAGGTTGTCCAAAATGCCGTTTACAAACTGCCCACTTTGCGGTGTACTGTAATCCTTGGCTAGGTCAATGTATTCGTTGATGGTAACTTTTGTGGGGATGGTTTCAAAGTACAATAGTTCACAAACACCCAACTGCATAATAATCATGTCCAGCACGGCAATCCGGTCTGCGTCCCAGTTCTTCAATTTTGGCTTAATGAGTTCCAGCGTAAATTCGTCCTTCTCCATCTTTGTGGTTAGGAGCGTCTTTGCAAAAATCCATTTTTCGCTGGTAATCATTTGGCGGGTGTCCTGCGTAGGTTTCTGCAAAAAATTGTTGACCAGTTGCTGCATCATCTCCCCATCATCATCCCAGTTATTGAAAAGCTCTTCTATATGCAATTCAAAATCCTCGTTGGGAAGCATCAGTGTATTGAAGATAAAATCTAGCAGCCCTTTCTCATTCTTTTTGTCCCTGCTCAATTCATTAATATAGGTTTTGTATTCCTCTGTTTCTATCAGCTTATTGTAAATGGCCTTCACCAAATCCTTGTCCATTTTCAATAGCGACTTGTCCAATTCCTGTGCCTTCTTGAAGCTGTCATTTTCCAGAATCTTCCACAGCAATTCATTGCCTGCGGCCTTTATGTTCACATTCAAATCTGCTTCGGAGGGTAAATACTTGGAGGCTTTCTTCCTGGCATCGGTTTCGGCATACCTGGCCACTTCTGTAAGGAAAGTCAAAAGGAAAATAAACAGTTCCCTGCTTTTGTCCAACTGCATCTGGAGCTCATGAACCGGGTCTTTAAAAATCTTCTGGTCGCCTGCACTTTCCATGATGTACAAAAGCTGCATAACCTTGACCCTGATATTTCTTCTACTAATCATCCGCTAAAGAACTTTGTTTAAGGGCGGCGAAGATAAGGTGATGGAAGTAGAATTGCCAAAGCTTTGAAACAAAGCCCTTGAATTTCATATCAAACCGTTACACAATTTTATCATTTCATCATCGCCTCTGTCCTAGCTGCTTCAAACTTCCACTTATCAATATCCAGTTGCAGCAAGCCCTGTTCCTCCACTCCACATTTTTTTAGTTTTACAATGGTTTTCCGTTCAACAACTTGCATTACGAGCCTGCTAGTTTTATTTTTCTCGTCATCTGGCAATTTCGCCAGTAACTCATTGGTCATTTGCAGTGCATTGCGGTATTGGTCATATTTTGCCTGCATTTTTTCCAATAGGTCACTTGCCCTTTCAACTTTGATATTGCACTTCTTAAAGCGTTTCAATAATTTTTTGTTCAGCGTAATCAATTGACTAGCATTCTCTGTTTCTATCTGCACCACTTCTTTTTGTTCCTGCAGAACAGTCAACATTTCGTCCTCCTTTACACGGGCTTCATGTGGCATGTAGCGGTTATACGCTTCTGCTGCTGCCACTTGGCTGCGTGGCACACCGAGATAATCTGCCAACTGCTGCTGGGAGATGCCCGTTAACTTTCGAATGGTTCTCATAAAAATTAAGTTTGTAACAACTATTTAAAAAAATATTTTTTTCGTTACACGTAGCAATTCGAAAAGTATTTTCTAGTTTGTTACGAAGTTGTAACAGAAAAATATTTTTTTATTGATTTTGTCACACAAAACTTGCTTAAAGTTTAAGTAGTATAAGAGAGCGAATTTTATTTTGGATTGCTCAATTTAAAAATGCTTTCGAGGTAACCGAATACCTGGTTAACGTCGCCAATGAAATTTTGACACCTGTTTTGTCAGCTAATTATCCCACTTTCGCTGCCGTTTCCTGACACGCAAGGCGTGTATGGCTTCCAAACTGAAAATTTGACTTTAAAAGGCAGCTGGCAATATTGTTGATGATTGGCAGCAACGAATAATTCATTCAAAAACCAAAAAAGAATAAAACTATGGCAACAACTAAGAAGCCTAATGTTACCCCACTTCACGACAGAGTGATTGTGAAACCAGCCGCTGCAGAAGAAAAAAGTGCAGGTGGCATCATTATTCCTGATACTGCTAAAGAAAAACCACAACGTGGTGTTGTTGTAGCTGCAGGTCCCGGTAAAAAAGACGAGCCAGTAACTGTTAAGACAGGTGATACTGTTTTGTACGGTAAATATGCAGGTACTGAAATCCAGATTGAAGGTCAAGACCTTTTGATTATGAGGGAGTCAGACATTTTGGCGATTGTTTAAATGCATTAGCGGATTGGCTGATTAGTCAATTTGCGAATTGTGTACGATTGCCCAATGATGTTTCAATCGTACAAGGGTGCGACGCAACCGGAGTTTAAATAGTAATTCTTCAGCTCGCCCCAAAAATCAAATCAAAATCTTAAAATCAGAAATAGATTATTATGGCTAAGCAAATTTTCTTCGATATCGAAGCAAGAAATAAAATGAAAAAAGGCGTGGACACTTTGGCCAACGCTGTTAAGGTAACCCTTGGACCTAAAGGCCGCAATGTGGTTATTGAAAAGAAATTCGGTGCTCCACAAGTAACTAAAGATGGCGTTACTGTAGCAAAAGAAATTGAATTGGAAGACCCAATTGAAAACATGGGTGCCCAAATGGTGAAGGAAGTAGCTTCCAAAACTGCTGATATTGCAGGTGACGGTACAACCACTGCCACTGTTTTGGCTCAATCAATCATTAGCGAAGGTTTGAAAATGGTTGCTGCCGGTGCAAATCCAATGGATTTGAAACGCGGTATTGACAAGGCTGTTTCCATCGTGGTGGAAAATTTGAAAGGTCAAAGCCAAACTGTTGGTAACGACGCTAAAAAAATTCAACAAGTAGCTACTATCTCTGCAAACAATGATGAAACAATTGGCAAATTGATTGCTGAAGCTTTCATTAAAGTAGGCAAGGAAGGTGTTATCACTGTGGAAGAAGCAAAAGGAACAGATACAACTGTTGACATAGTTGAAGGTATGCAGTTTGACAGGGGTTATATCTCTCCATACTTCGTAACCAACAGCGAAAAAATGCAAGCTGAATTGCAGAACCCCTACATATTAATATATGATAAGAAGATTTCTGCCATGAAGGATATTTTGAGCATTTTGGAAAAAGTAGCTCAAAGTGGCCGTCCATTGGTAATCATTGCTGAAGACTTAGAAGGCGAAGCATTGGCTACATTGGTGGTAAACAAATTGCGTGGCACCATCAAGGTTGCAGCTGTTAAGGCTCCAGGCTTTGGTGACAGAAGGAAGGAAATGTTAACTGATATTGCCATCTTGACTGCTGGCACTGTTATCAGTGAAGAGTTGGGCCACAAATTGGAAGCTGCTGATTTGACTTATTTGGGTCAAGCTGCTAGCATCACTATTGACAAGGACAACACAACCATCGTTGGTGGTAAGGGTGCCAAGAAAGATATCACTGCCCGTGTAAACCAAATCAAGGCACAGGTTGAAAACACAACTTCTGACTACGATAAGGAAAAATTGCAGGAGCGTTTGGCCAAATTGGCTGGTGGTGTTGCAGTTCTATACGTTGGTGCTGCCACAGAAGTAGAAATGAAGGAAAAGAAAGACAGGGTTGACGATGCATTGCATGCAACACGTGCCGCAGTTGAAGAAGGAATCGTTCCGGGTGGTGGCGTTGCTTTTGTACGTGCCATTGAAGCTTTGGAACCAAAAGTAAAAGGCCAAATTGCTGATGAGCAAACTGGTATGGCCATTGTACGCCGTGCATTGGAAGCCCCAATCCGCACGTTGACTGAAAATGCTGGAATCGATGGTTCTATCGTTGTTCAGAAAATTAAGGAAGGCAAGGGTGACTTTGGTTTCAATGCAAGGACTGAAGTGTACGAAAACCTTTTCAAGGCTGGAGTTATTGACCCAACTAAGGTTAGCCGTGTAGCTTTGGAAAATGCAGCATCCATTGCAGGTATGTTGTTGACAACAGAATGCGTAATTGCTGACAAGCCTAAGGAAGAAGCAGCCCATAGCCATGGTGCTCCTGATATGGGCGGCATGGGTGGATATTAATCCCAACAAGTACGAAGTCTTAGATACGATGTACGATAAAAAATCCCGTTCCAACAATTTGGAACGGGATTTTTGTTTGGAATAAATGTATTTCCTTACACTGCCCATGTTATTCCCATGAGCATTAAGTTTGCGGCCTCATTATTTCCCTTTCCGTCCTTGCTTTGAAAACTTTGCAATAACGTCTTCTGTCCGTGGAACACGAACATTGGCGTCTCGGTTACGATGTACTATAAAAAATCCCGTTCCATAATTTGGCACGGGACTTTTGTTTGTAAAATATTTACTATGGACAATGAAAAAAAATCAATTGCATGAATATTTTTACCAGAGGAAAACTAACCTTTTAAATGTTTGGAAAAACCCTGTGCAAGTAGGCACTGTGCATAACCGTAACTAATCATTGTTACCACATGTAAGTAGTTTTCATCGTGATACTTGAATTTACTTACTATCAAAATGATGTCTGAGAAAATAAAGAGTGCTGCACCGGGTATAAAGAAATTTATTGCCAATGGTCTTTTTGTTTTGCTGGCCATTATATTGGTTGCAAGGGCTGCCATTAAAAAAATAGCAGCGGCATAGCCATATAATGCAATTTTTAAATTGGGCATCTGTACAAGTTCAGGTTGCAGGAACTTATGTACTTGATAACCTACAACACCCAAAACAATAACTGCCAGCGTTGCTTCTGTAGCCTTTAATAAATTCAATGGGTGCAGCCTGAAAAAGAAAATGATGTAAAAAATATGTGTAATAAAAAAAGCAAGTATTCCCCACATAAACAAGGATTCATGTAGTAACAATAAGTCACCTACCCAAGAAAAGATAAGGCCCATAAAAACGAGTGACTTTGAAACTAGGTAATGCTTCTTCCTTGCGTTCAAAAAAACATACAGCAATAAAACAGGTATTAGTGCAGCCTTCAGGTAACCATGATAGTTGTAGTTCTCATTGTATAAAAAAAAGCAGTCAGCAAAAAGTATTGCCCAAAAAAGTATTATTCCATGTTTCTTCAGCAGTTGCATTGGTCGTAATTTATTATATGTCTATGGACTTTAAATTCGGGCAAATTTAGCCTGCTAAGGCAACCAATTGAAATTTTTTTGTAGTTAACGTTTAAGTTGGTAATTGATATTGGCTGTGGCCTGCTAAATTTGCAGCATGCTGAGTGAAAAAGAAAGAGCCTATATAAGTTATTGGCAGGACAATCGGGACAAGCAGAAAAAAAACACTGTCCAATTCATTATTGGCCTTTCAGTTGGTTTAAGTATTGGGGCAGCCACCATTTCTTTGCTTGCTTCTGGATGGTACATAAGGGCCAATATGGAAGCAAACTCAAAATTGAACCCAACAGTGCTGGCTGTTATTATTATATCAATTGCTGTTTTTATGGCATACATGTACCGCAGGCATAAATGGGAAATGCAGGAACAGCAGTATCTCGAACTACTTGCAAAGAAGCGGAAGGAAGAAAAATCTGGGTGCATTGTGCAGCAACAACAGCCTTGAACTGGTCATAAATTGTAAATCTATTTTTAAGTAATGAAAAGAGTTGTACCTATCATTTTTCTTGTTTTAACAGTATTGGGTGGCTGCCTAAAAAAAGACAAGGGCTGCACGCCACAGGATGCATCCGTTGAGCAACCGGCGATGATTGCATTTTGCACCAGTAATGGTATTGCTTACACACAGCACAGTTCCGGTATTCTCTACCAAATAACCAATCCGGGAACTGGTGTCACCCCTACTACCTCTTCCAGAATATACATTACCTATACGGGAAAGCTAATGGATGGTTCTACTTTTGAAACACAAACCAATCCGGGTCTTACTGGCTGGTACTTGAACAGTTTAATTGAAGGTTGGAAAATAGGCATCCCTTTAATAAAGAAAGGGGGCACTATTAAACTGATTATTCCATCCTATTTGGCTTATAGCTGTAATGGCAACAATGGAATTCCCGGTAACTCACCCTTATATTTTGAAGTAAATTTGATAGACGTTCAATAATTACGCCCCAACCAACAGTTATTAACAGCCAGTATTGCAAAATATTGGCTTGTTTTTTTGATGATTTTATCATATCCATTCCCCCTATCTTTGCCCACTCTTAAAAAAGAAAACCGTTACTAATATGCAACTGAAAGGTTTAGTTAGATTTTTTGCGATTGCACTTATCTTAATTTGTTTGTACCAATTGTCGTTTACATGGTTTGTTCATCGTCACGAAAAAGATATGGCAGCCAGTGCAGAAACTTGGGTAAAGAGAAACTTTCCGGGCGTTGATTCTGCAACATTCAACGATCTCAAAAAAACACGTTTAAAGCGTTTGCTTGATAGTACCAAGGATTCCAAGATTGGCCTATTTGGCATGACCACTTACCAAAGTGCAAAAGACAAGGAATTGCTTCTTGGTCTTGACTTGCAAGGAGGTATGAGCGTAACAATGGAAGTGGGTTTGGACGGTTTAATTAAATCATTGGCTAACAACACCAAGGATGCCCAATTCAAAAAAGCACTGGATACTGCTGTGGCCCACAAAGCCAATGGTGGCAATGACCTTGTTACCTTATTTGTAGATGAATACAAGAAGCAAAATCCGGGTAGCAACCTTGCTCCTTTCTTCGCTACAAAAAGCAGCAATAAAATAAAGTTCTCGGATAGTGATGATAAAGTAAAAACTTATCTAAAGGAACAATCTGATGTTGCTTTTGAAAATACTTACCGCATTTTACGCACAAGGATTGACAAGTTTGGTGTATCGTCTCCAAACATCAACAAAAATCCTGCGAAAGGAATTATCACTATAGAATTGGCTGGTGTAAACGATCCAGAAAGGGTAAGGAAATATTTGCAGTCCACAGCCAACCTACAATTCTTTGAAGTATATACTGCTGAAAGCCAAGAATTGAACAAGGCATTGCAGGATGCAGATAAAACATTGCAGGATTACCTGAATGGTATCAAATCAACCGATACAACAAGCACAAAAGTTGACACTGCTACTGCCGTGGCAAAAACTACTGTAGACACTACAAAAACACAGAGCGTTTCCAAAATTGATGATGGTGGCAAAACAGGTAAAGTAGATACTACTGGCAAATCAAAAATAAATGCTAGGCCTATATTAAGCCTCTTCGCTCAGGATGGTTCTCACCAACCACGTCAAGAAGGCAACATCACTATTTATCCAGGTGCATTGGCTTATGTGGCTACAAAAGATACTGGCTTATTGAACCAGTATTTGGCGATGGAGATAGTTAAAAACAAGTTCCCTTCTAACCTTGTCTTCATGTATGGCAAGGCAGACGAAGCACAAGGCAAGGCATCCTCTTCCAAATTGAATATCTATGCTATTAAAACATTGGATAATGGCCAAGCTAAATTGGAAGGTGAGCATGTAGCAGAAGCTAGACAGGATTACGAAGGCAGCAAGGTTGTTATCCGCATGAACATGGATAAAGAAGGAACCAAGCTTTGGGGCGATTTGACAACAAAGAACGTTCACAGACCAGTTGCTGTGGTATTGGACAATTTTGTTTACTCTGCTCCAAATGTAAACGAACCTATTACCACCGGTAGTTCCCAAATATCTGGCAGCTATTCTGTAAAAGAAGCCCAGGACCTTTCTGAAATATTGCAAACAGGTAAATTGCCTGCGCCTGCCAAAATTGTGCAGGAGCAAGTAATTGGCCCAACATTGGGAGCAGCAGCCATTCATGGTGGCACAATGTCTTTCCTTGTTTCCTTCCTAGTAATATTCGCCTTGATGCTGCTTTATTATAACACTGCAGGTTGGGTTGCAAATATTGCCTTGATATTGAACATACTATTTACTGTTGGTGTATTGGCAGCGTTAGGCTTCACGCTTACTTCTGCTGGTATTGCAGGTTTGGTACTGACCATTGGTATGGCCGTGGATACCAACGTAATCATCTTTGAGCGTATCAAAGAAGAATTGACCAAGGGCAAGAGCTATTCAGCTGCGGTTAATGACGGTTACAAACGTTCATTGGCTCCTATCTTGGATGCCCACGTTACCTCATTCTTGACAGCTGCTATCCTTTTCATCTTTGGTCTTGGTCCAGTATTGGGCTTTGCAACAACACAAATGTTGGGTATTGCATTGAGCTTGTTCTGCGGTATCCTTGTATCAAGGTTGATTACTGATATCTATGCTGGCAAAAAAGAAAAAGCAAGGCACTTTGAATATTTCACAGGTCTTTCCCGCAAAATATTCAAACATGCAGCATTCAAATTTATTGAATACAGGAAAGTAGCCTATGGTATTTCTGTTGTCGTACTGATTTTGGGTGTGGCTGCAATATTCAATGGCTTTGACGAAGGCGTGGAATTTGCTGGGGGCCGTAGCTACACAGTTAAATTTGACAAGCCTGTATCTTCTGATGAAATCAGGGATGACCTTAAAAAAGCGTTTGATAATGAAACCCCCATCATTAAAACAGTTGGTGGAGAAAACAGGTTGGACATCACTACCTCCTACAAAATACATGAAACAGGCAAACAAGTGGATTCTGCAGTAATGCAGAAACTATACGAAGGCCTTAAGAACCATTTACCGCAAAATGTTTCCTATACTGAATTTGCAACCAAGTACAAACAGGCGTCACAAACAGTGTTACCTACCATTTCGGAAGAATTGAAAAGCGGTGCAATTAAAGCTGGTGTCATTGCCATCTTAATTATCTGCTTGTACATCTTCCTACGTTTCCGTGATTGGAGGTATTCATTGGGAACAATTGTGGCATTGCTGCATGACGTATTTGTAACATTGGCAGTATTCTCTTTCTTGAGAAAAGTGGTTCCTTTCCCATTGGAAATTGACCAGCACTTTATTGCGGCCATCCTAACCGTGATTGGCTTCTCTATGAACGATACCGTAATTGTGTATGACAGGATCCGTGAAGATAGCAAGCTTTATCCTACCATGCCGAAGGAACAGTTAATCAATACAGCGATTAACCAAACATTGAGCCGTACCATTATGACTTCATTAACGGTATTCTTGACAATCTTGATTTTGTTCATCTTTGGTGGTGAAGTAACAAGAGGTTTCGCTTTCGCCATGTTGATTGGTGTCCTAACTGGTACCTACTCTTCCATATTTGTGGCAGCACCAATATTGGTTGATTTCGGTAAAGGTCCGTTGGGCAAAAAATCGGAAGTACCTAAAGCATAACTTCAAATTCTCTTTTTATAAAAAATCCCTGTAGAAAACCTACAGGGATTTTTATTTGGTTGAAGCTCTAGTACGATGATAAATATACAAATGACTTTTCAGTGGGATTCTTGCACCCATTGTCCAATTCTTCAATAGTCTTCTTAATCCTGCCAATCTTCTTTCTTCACGTTTAGCTGTCACCACTCACTCCACATATTGCTTCTTATTCGTAAACGGGTGAGTTATTAGAATGTCGTTGATTGACAAGTGTTTTGCTGTTTTGCAACTTTCATGAGCAGCATCAATTAAAGAATGCTAAAAAATATTTTTAGATTACTCTAAATTTTATATTTTCACCATCGAAAAATATATTTAGCTAAATGAAAAAAGCATTACTCATTACTGGTTTGTTATTCACAGGGGTCGTTCTATTTATCTCCTGTTCAAAATTTGAACCCAGTGCTCCAGGTGATGACCAAGTGCTTGATGGTACCATTGATGGCTTAAGCTATGCACAGTACAAGCAGCATGGCCTTGGCGACGTAGCTTTTAGCGACGAAATATTTACTAGGGAGACAGGACTTGGTTCCATATTCGTCGCCACAAGCTGCGGCAGTTGCCATGCAGGCGATGGTCCGGGGCATCCCTTCAGCACCTTAACAAGGTTTGGGCAAATTGATAGCACAGGCAACCATTTCCTCCATCAAGGTGGGCCGCAATTACAGGACCGTGCATTGCCCGGTTTTACACCTGAACATATTCCTGTTGGGGCAACATCAGCCAAGTTCCTGCCACCAAGCAATACTGGTCTTGGCTTTTTGGAACTGGTTTCAGATGCAGATATTTTGGCAATGAGCGATCCAAACGACCTGAACAGCGATGGCATAAAAGGTGTGCCCAATTGGAACGAGCTTCCTTCTTTCATTACACCCAGTGCTAATGCTGTTACTAGGAACGGCAAATACATTGGCCGTTTTGGAAGGAAAGCAAGTGCTTATAATCTGTTGCACCAAACAGTCAATGCCTACAATCAGGACATGGGCATCACGTCCTCTTATTCGCCAAAAGATGTTTATTCCGGGTTGGATATTGACCCCGAAATATCCAACACTAAAATCAACGATGTGGTGTTCTATTTGCAAACATTGAAAGCACCCATTCAACGGAACCAAAATGATGCGGACGTTATTGCAGGCAGGCAACTCTTCATCAACATCAATTGTTCAGGCTGCCACAAGCCGGAACTGAAGACTGGCTTCTCCCCCATCAATGCATTGAGCCACCAAACATTTGCACCCTACACAGATTTACTGGTGCATGACATGGGACCAGGCTTGGATGATGGCTACACAGAAGGCACGGCCAAAACAGGTGCGTGGAGAACGGCACCATTATGGGGTCTGGGGCTTGCTCCAAAATCACAAGGCGGGCAATATTTCCTGTTGCACGATGGAAGGGCAAGCAGCATTGAGGATGCCATTCAACTACATGGTGGCGAAGCAACGAATGCAAGAAACAATTTTAATGCACTGAGCCAAACGGAAAAACAGAAAATTATCACATTCCTAAAAAGTTTATAGTAAATGGACAGGAGAAAATTTATCTCAACAAGCTGCATCAGTTGCTTAAGTAGTGGCTTAATGCTGTCATTGTTGGAAAGCTGCGGCAGCACAAAAATTGCCAATGCTGCCATCAAAGGCTCTGACATGATTGTACTGCTGAATGACTTTGAAATAAAGAAAGGCAACAACACGGAGTTCAAAAAATACCTTGTTGTGCAGAATGAAATATTGCAGTACCCCATCTGTGTGTACCGTTTTGATGAAAACACCTATGAAGCACTCCTAATGAAATGTACGCACCAAGGAACAGAACTGCAAGTATTTGGCGACAAGCTCCAATGCCCTGCACATGGAAGCGAATTCAACAACCATGGCAAAGTGGAAAATGGTCCAGCAAGTACTTCCCTAAGGACATTTCCCATAACCATTGAAGGTAACCAATTAAAAATATCATTGAAATGAAATGGACCTATATAGCGATTGCATCTTTTGCAATGATGGTTTTTTCTGCCAATGCACAGATTGACCCGAGTCTTTTAAGACGTGTTCCCAAAGACACTTCCAAGCCAACATTAAACATGGATGCGGTATACAATAGGCCTGCGTTGCAGGCTGGCAAACTGCCCGTTTCATTGGGTGGGTACATGGAAGCCAACTGGCAGCATATAGGCACAGATGGTATTTCAGAAGGTCACCAGTTCCAGTTCAGGCGATTGAGCCTATTTGTTGCATCAAGTATTTCCAAGCGTATCAAGTTTTTATCGGAAATAGAATTTGAACCTGCTGAAAAGGAAATCTCCATTGAGTTTGCTGCTCTGGATGTGGAGTTCCACCCTTTGCTGAATTTGCGTGGGGGTATCATAGTGAACCCGATTGGTGCATTCAACCAGAACCATGATGGACCTAAATGGGAGTTTACGGACAGGCCCATTTCTGCAACACAAATGTTGCCCGCTACATGGAGCAACGCAGGTTTTGGTTTGTACGGAAAAAATTATAAGAAGAATTGGATGTTCGGTTATGAATTCTATTTAACGGGAGGATTCAACAATGCCATTATTGAAAACAGGGAGAACAGGACGTTTTTACCTGCGGCAAAAGCCAATGCAGAAAGGTTTGAGGAAAGTGCTAGTGGGGAGGCTTTGGTGACAGCAAAGATTGCGTTGAAAAATACCAAGATTGGTGAAATTGGCCTGTCATACATGGGCGGCGTTTACAACAAATGGCAGGATGATGGTTTAATACTGGACAAGAAAAGAAGGTGCGATGTAATGGCCATCGATTTCAACACAACCATAAAAAAAACAGGTACCAATTTAATTGGCGAATGGGCCTGGGTATTTGTGGACGTACCAGATACCTATACCCAACAGTTTGGCAACAAGCAGCAAGGAGGATTTATGGATATTGTGCAGCCTGTTTTGAAAAAGAAAATATTGGGTTGGGACAATGCAGTGTTTAATGTTTCCTGCCGATTGGAATATGTGGATTGGAACGTAGGGAAGTTTACACAAACAGGCGACAATATTGCTGACCACCTTTGGAGCATCGTGCCTGCAGTAAGTTTCAGGCCAAATGCACAAACCGTTTTCCGTTTGAACTACAGGATGCAGCAGCAAAAGGATTTATTGGGCAACATTCCTTCAAGGACTGCTGGCTTTAGCTTTGGTATTTCCACTTATTTTTAGCGATAAGCAAGTATATGGATTCAATTGTTGCACATATATGTGTGTGATAACTACCCAGTTACCCATTGGAACGTACAAGCCGAACGAGATTGTTAGCTAGATGACATCGGATGCGAAAATGAAACTGTCTGGCTGAGACTCTCGAAGGCCAGTTCTACGAAGAAGCATTTCGTTAATCACACTTCGAGTGCCTCTGTGTGACAATGGCACTTTCGTTTATTAAGAACGTATTTCCTGAATGTAACTGTCAGCCTGAGGCTCTCGAAGGCGGCTTCTAGAGCAACGTACCGAAAGCCTTTTGATTCAATAGTAATATAAGCCATTAATCACTTAACAACTATAAAGCATAATTTCCGACAAAAGCAATTGCTTTCACCATATCATCATGCAACACCCTATCCACATCATTGAAACTGATGTCTTTCCTAAAAGCAGTTACTACACTTTCAATAAAAGCTGAGCTTTGCAATGGCCTCCTGAAATCCAGTGCCTGTGCGGCTGTCAGCAATTCTATAGCCAATACCTTCTCCACATTATTAATGACACGCAAGCATTTGGTAGCAGCATTCGCACCCATGCTCACATGGTCTTCCTGGTTATTGCTGGATGAAATACTGTCCACGCTGGCAGGTGTGCACAGTTGCTTGTTCTCACTTACAATACCTGCGGCAGTGTATTGTGGAATCATAAACCCACTGTTCAAGCCCGCCTCCTTTACCAAGAACAACGGAAGCCCACGTTGCCCACTGATTAATTGGTAAGTCCTGCGTTCACTGATATTCGCAATCTCGCTCATCGCAATGCTTAAAAAATCCAAGTGCAGGGCCAATGGCTGGCCATGGAAATTGCCGCCACTCACAATCAAATCCTCATCGGGGAAAATATTGGGATTGTCGGTTACCGAATTTATCTCCGTTAGGAAAACATTCAGCACATTTTCAAAAACATCCTTGCTGGCACCGTGCACCTGTGGTATGCACCTAAAACTGTAAGGGTCCTGCACCTGCTGCTTCTGCTGGACAGTGATGGGGCTTCCTTCCAAGTGCTTTCGCAATGTGGCAGCCGTTTCAATTTGTCCCTTATGTGCACGTACCCTGTGAATGGCTTCATGCAAAGGCTGGCTAACACAATCAAAGGCATCAAAACTGATGGCAGCAATCGCATCTGCCATCTTCAATAAATGGGCTGTCTTCTGCAAGCAGAACAAACCATAAGCTGCCATGAATTGCGTTCCATTAATCAATGCCAAACCTTCCTTGCTTTGCAGTTTTACTGTTGGCCAGTTCAACTGGTTGAACAACTCCCCTACCTCATGTTTCTTGCCTTGATAATTCACCTCGCCCAAACCAATCAATGGTAAACTGAGGTGGGACAAAGGAGCCAAATCACCACTGGCACCCAAAGAACCCTGTGTATAAACAACAGGCAGTACATTTTCGTTGCACATCTTCAAAAGGCCATTTACTGTGTCCATCTGTACGCCGCTATGACCATAGCTCAAACTTTTTATCTTAAGCATGAGCATCAACCTAACAATCTCCTGCGGCACTTCCTCCCCCAAGCCGCAAGCATGGCTCATCAATAAATTGTACTGCAACTGTTCAATCTGATGCTTGTCAATTTTTACATTCTGCAAAAAGCCAAAACCAGTATTGATACCATAATAAACGGCATCTTCATCCTTCAATTTATTGTCGAGGTATTCACGGCACTTGGTCACCAAAGCTTCTGCACCAGCAGAAACAGATACTTTCAAAGTATGGTTGATGAAATTTTTTACGTCATCAAAAGACAGCCATAGGCCATCTATTATTAAATCATTGTTAGGCATGTAAGGCAGGCATTTTTAAGTGCTGCAAAGTAATTGTTTTAGGTTCAATGGTAAACAACAATTGAAAGTACGTAGCGGTGACAAATAAAAAAGCTGCAAATCAATGATTTGCAGCTTTTTGAAACTAGGTGAAGAAAAAATCTGTGACCTGGATTGGATTCGAACCAATGGCCTACTGCTTAGAAGGCAGTTGCTCTATCCAGCTGAGCTACCAAGTCAATTATTTTATTTTCTGAACCAATGACTTTCCCGATTAAAATCGGGATGCTCTATTAAATAGAGCTGCCAAGTCATCTGCTTTTTTAGCAGGCGGCAAAGTAAACGAAAAAATGTTTCCGAAACAAACCTCTTTCGTCCTGCATAGCCTTCATTAAGCGGCACTAACAAAACTAAAAACAGAAACTTTACTGAAAAAAAATGGCCAGGACTATTGACATATCTGAAATTTTTTTTAGATTGACTCATACAACGCTATCCCTGTTATGCCCGCTCCTACAAACTCGGCCATAAAAATGACCTTGATGAAAAGCACGCCTTAGCGTTAGATATACTGATGGCTAAATAAACGGGCGTCGTCACTCATCTCAAGAAACCAAACCATACATATATGTCAACACTAAATTACCCAAAGACTGGCGAGTACAACTTCCCAAGAAAGAACATACTCGTTCTTAAATAGAATAATTCAGGATCCCCCAAATCCGGAAGGGATGACATCTCACTCCTTTGGCATTTAGCCACCATCAAAAACGCTTTTTTCTACAATTATTTTCATCCCTGCCTTTGCCGGCAGGCTTTCAGCACCACATCATCATATACCACATTACATTTAGCTTTATTTAAAATCAAACATTAAATGGCCTTGATTGTAAATAAAATGAAAGGAACCCTATCAAATCAAATAGCTATCGATGAGAAACTCGAAGCGAGGTTGACAAAATATTATGGCATGTATTTTTCCTGTACACAACGGGAGACAAATCTGTAAATTTTTTGAACACCTTTCTGAACGCATCAATGTCGTTGTAACCAGTATCGTAAATAATTTCGTTCACGGTTTTCCTTCCTGTTTCAAGATGTTTTTTTGCGTATTCAACTTTCACTCTTTGGATATATTCCATGATAGAATTGCTTGTACATTTTTTAAACTGCCTTTCAAAGGTCCGCCGCATTATGTTAGGCAAAAAAACAAAAGCCCTATCCAATTCTTGTACATTCCTAATGGTTCTTCATTATTATCCTTGTGTATATTCGTGCCATGGCATTACAGGAAAAACATTTGTTCGTTAAACGTTCCTTGATTAAAAAAGCAGGCAAGGGATTATTTACTTCTGCCCCCATAGCAAAAGGAACGAGGATTACAGAGTATAAAGGCACTATAAAAACATGGAAGGAGGTAACGGATAGCGATTACTTCAATGCTTATGTGTTCTATGTCAACAAGAACCATGTAATTGATGCAATGGAACAAAAGGATTCCTTTGCACGTTATGCAAATGATGCGAAAGGCAGCAGTGGCGAACATGCTTTCCGGAACAATTGCAAATATGAAATTGACGGCCTGCGTGTGTACCTCATTGCCATGAAGGATATTGCTGCTGGTGCCGAAATACTGGTTGGGTATGGAAAGGAATATTGGAATGTGATGAAAGCAAATGAGGGGTTGTAGGAATCGAAGGTATTGTTGTTTATCTACCAACCGCTTCTTCTACAGTGGCACCAATGCTTCTTTCGGTAATGGCATCACATAATGGCTTTAATGTATCGTAGTCGCCATTCTTAACAGCATACTTGCCTTTGAAATGAATGAATGTAGCACACTGCTCCGCTTGTTCTGGTGTATGGTGGCAGACTTCTACCAAGGTTTCAATAACCCAATCAAATGTGTTCACCTCATCATTCCAAACAATTAAACTGTAAGGTTCAATGGATGTGGTAAGTGTATCCGTTAACTGCTTTTCAAAAATTTGTGTGGATGTCTTCATGCTTCACTTTGTCTGCTGCAAATGTATTTCATACTTTAATTCTGTAGCAATTAAGATGCTCCGATAAAAAAATTAAATTTTCTCAAACTTTTTTTTGGCTGTTATTATTCTGAGCCTATTTTTGCACTCCGAAACACAAAAAGGGAGTTTAGCTCAGTTGGTTTAGAGCATCTGCCTTACAAGCAGAGGGTCGGCGGTTCGACCCCGTCAACTCCCACAAAATGAAGCTCACGAAAGTGAGCTTTTTTGTTATGTACCATTTCTACATTCTATATTCTGCACAGCTTAATAAATACTATACAGGATTTACTGGAGATGATATGGAAGAAAGGTGGAGAAGACACAACACCAACCATAAAGGCTTCACTGGAGGCATTGGTGATTGGCAAATAGTTTATAGCGAAAGCTATCAGTTAAAAACAGAAGCCCATGCTAGGGAAAGGCAGGTCAAAAGTTGGAAGAGCAGAAAGAAAATTGAAGAGTTAATAACAAAAAACAAACTCAGTTGATTTATAGCATTCCGATTTACATCGGAAGGGTCGGCGGTTCGACCCCGTCAACTCCCACAAAATGAAGCTCACGAAAGTGAGCTTTTTTTGTTTCTTATAATTTTCACTTTGTGTCTTTGTGTCTTCGTGGCCAATCTATTATACTGCAGGACAACTTCCTCTATTTACTTTCCTTCCTTTATTTTTACAGATGCCTTTAGCTGTACTAGATGATAAAATTTGGTTCCCTCCTGTGGATGATGCAATGGCTGACGGTTTGTTGGCCATAGGCGGTGACTTAAGTACAGAACGTTTACTGGCAGCTTACCAAAAAGGCATTTTCCCATGGTTTGATGGCTCATTGCCGTTATGGTGGAGTCCCAATCCGCGTTTTATTTTATTGCCCAGCGAATTGAAGGTGAGCAAGAGCATGAAGCCCATTTTCAATCAGAATATTTTCCGCTTCACTATTAATAAGGCTTTTGCGGAGGTTATCCACCATTGCAAGGAAACCAAACGTGAAGGGCAGGAAGGCACTTGGATCACAGATGATGTGGAGAGGGCCTATACGCTGCTGCACCAGCTTGGCCATGCACACAGTGCAGAAGCTTGGTGCAATGGAGAACTGGTGGGCGGGCTTTACGGCATTAGGATGGGCAAGGTTTTCTTTGGTGAAAGCATGTTCAGCAAGCAGAGTAATGCCAGCAAGTTTGCTTTCATTAAATATGTTCATCAGTTGCAGAAAGAGGGGGTGCAGTTAATAGATTGCCAAGTTTATACGGAGCACTTGGAAAGCCTTGGCGCTAAGATGGTGATGCGGCAGCAGTTTATGCAGTTGCTGCAACATTTACTGTAATCAATACCATCGTGTTTAACCAATCATGCAAAGCTGAGTTACAAGGTTGTTTGCTTCACAAACCAATACATTAAGCATAATATTTTACCACAAAGACACAAAGAGCACAAAGGTTTAAAGCTTCGCTTTCGTAGTGCCCTGTACCTTTATGGTAGATAAAAAACAGCAAGAAAGACTATTAATTATTTGCCAATTAAAACCCTCCGCTCCTGCCCGTTCTTGAACTAACGGAACTTACTGCAACCAGTTCATCGTGCCTACCGCTCAATGAGCGGAAATAAACAAAGATGGTATAGTCATTTTCAGTTTCCCAAAAGTTGCCATCTGTTTGTGCAGCATCTGCTACGCCCCTTTTATTTTTGAAGTCTTTGGTGAGGTAGGTATAACTATAGTAACCCTGTTTCAGGAACAGTGTTTTTTCATAGATACCTTTTGTGGCATTGTATTTCATTTTGGCACTGTCGCCCAATTGGTTGTTGGTCAGTTCGCCGGATAAGAAAACTTCCTTGTCGGGATAGGGCTGGTTATTCTCCGGCACAAAAGCAAAATATACATTGGCGTAATCGCCCTGCCAAAAGGGATTAATGGATTCTGAACTGCTTATTTCATACCAACCGTTGTAATCCTTATAATACGCATAACGCATGGCAACCCTCGCAGGGTCAGGCTTCAAATAAATATCATTTGGCTGCACCGTCCTGTTTACTTTGTCTATTCGTTCACTTTCAAATCGGAAGCTCCGCAAATCTGCCCATCGGTATTCCTTTCCTGCGGGGAATGTGCAGTCTTTCTCTCCATTGTACTCCAATAGATTTCCACGGATGAATGCGGGGGACAGATTGGTTAGGGCATTGTCCCAACGGTGGTTCTGCTGCACCACCACTTTTACTTGCTGCTGGGGATTTACAGGGTTTAACTGTGTAGCGTCTATGCTGAACTGTAAACGCTGGTGTGTCCTGAACAATTCGTTATCAAAAGGCTGCAATATTTGTGCACCAATCGCTGCTTTGCTCTGCACCACAAAGAAACGTTTGGTAAAGGCCATTTGGTTAAGGTTGCCATTTAGAAAAACTTTGAGCAGATAGTTGCCGCTTTTGCTTGGCACGCATCCCCTATCCGGCAGCAATGCCTGGTAGTGTACATAATTGGTTAGTGCAATGGAAGAGACCCTGTACTGCGACAACCTATTTTGTGTAAAGCCCTTGATATAATCAAATGGGCTGAGATCGGCTTCTGACCAATCTGCATTGCATAACTGAAAAGTGTAGGAATAGTTTTTTACGTAACCATCAAGATCATCAAAATGAAGTTCCATTAAATCAGATGAACCCAGGTTGAGTATGGGTGCACTCTGCTGGTCGTTCTGTGAAAAGAGTTTGATGCTTTTAATATTCATGTAAACAGCATCTGGCTCTGGCGTTTGTGCATGGGCAAATATGATGCACGAAGAAAAAAGGAAAGTGAAAAGCTGCTTCATTTATATATTGTCTTTCTTTAAATTTTTGTTCTTGAACTGTGTTTAAGGCTACTCTTCAAACTACTGATTTTCATTCTCAGCAGGTGTTTGCTTGTCATCAATTCAGCCATGTCATTACTGCCGCCACCATTATTGTATCTATTTGTTCCCCTCATCCATTTTAAGCCTACAAGCAGTGTCTGGTCATTGAATGGGAACTCAACCTGTTTATTTTTTATATCCATTGAAATAAATTGGTTTTAAACGTACAACTTTCTTTTTAATGAAGTTCAAGAAGTTGAACAGGTTGGCTATAGCGTTGGACAAGTTTCAAATTTTATCGGTGAACGGTTTTGTATTTTGAACCTTTGAACTTCTTCCACTTTTTCATCCTGTTCCCTGTAGTTTTGAAGCTGACTAAAACCATGCCATTGAACCTTGCGTTATTCATAGGGAAACGGATAGCTTTCAACAAACAGAAATCCTTTTCGAGGTTCATTATCCGTTTGTCCATTGCTGCTACCGCTGTAAGTGTGGCTGCCATGATTATTACGCTGGCTTTTGTAAATGGTTTCCAAAAAACGGTATCGGAAAAGGTGTTCAGTTTTTGGGGACATGTAAGGGTGCAGCATTTTGAGGCCAACAAATCATTGGTATCTGAAGAGAACCCCATTAGGCGGAACGACACCGTTTACCGGTTCATCAAGCAACAAGCGGAAGTAACACAGGTGCAGGCTTTTGCTACCAAGAGTGCCGTACTTGAAAAGAAAAAAGAAATTGAAGGAATTTTGTTTAAGGGTATTGAAAAGGATTATGACAGCAGCCAACTCAAAAAGTTCCTTACGCAAGGCCGTTGGCTGAAATTTGGGGACAGTCTGTACAGCCGTGAAATCATTGTGTCTGCACAGATTTCAGCAGAGCTGAAAATAAACTTGAACGATACGGTTAATGTCCATTTTATTTCGCCACAGGAAGGCACTGCCACTTATAGGCCTTTGAAAGTGGTGGGCATTTACAAAACAGGTATTGAGGAATACGATAAACTTTTTGCCATTGGCGACCTTCAATTGATAAGGAGGTTAAGCAATTGGGAGCCTGACGAAATTGGTGGTTATGAAGTGTTCATTAAGGACTATAAAAAAATGGACAGTATCAATGAGCGGTTGATGGAGCTGCCTACTGTTTGGGCAAGCAAAACTATCAAAGAAGTGTATCCCAATATTTTTGATTGGCTCAACATTCAGGATGTAAACCGCAATGTGGTATTTGCGGTGATGGCCATTGTTGCCATTATCAATCTCATTACTTGCTTATTGATTTTGGTACTGGAAAGAACAAGGATGATTGGTATCCTAAAAGCAGTGGGTGCCACGGATGGCAGCATTCAGCAGGTTTTTTTATACAATGCAGGTGTTATTACATTGGCAGGTGTGGGCATTGGACTGGTTGCTGGTGTGGGACTTTGCTTGCTGCAGCAATACACAGGCTTCATCAGCCTTGACGAAAGCACTTATTATGTAAGCAGTGCTCCTATTTATATTATTTGGTGGCAAGTGGCAGCCGTTTGTGAGTGCACTGCTATTGTTTGTTTTATATGTTTGATTGTACCAACATTGTTGGTGAGGAATATAAAACCAGTGAAGGCGATACAGTTTAGGTAATGACAGAGTTTTTTTATTTGCTTCGCAAATAGGAGATTTATTAACCGGGAAGTAAGTAAGACGGAAGGAACAATTTCTACTACCCAGCAACATCCCTATTTTCTTGTTTGCAAGGCAAACATAGGAGACTCAAAGAGCACAAAGGAAAAAGCTTCAATATTCTAAACTTAGTACCTTCTTGACTTTTTGTGGTTAAACTATTCTTAACTGCTCGTTTGTGCTACACGTCGCACTTGATTAACCTGGAAACCAAAAAGGGTTCTCCTTCCAAATTAGCTCATTATTGATTTCGTATTTTTTGTTGCTGGTACTATCTGTGAAAGTCAGGTGATGCACTAACATAGATACTGTTTTGGAGGCACCTCTATTATTTTCGCCTTTGAAGAACTTTATGCTCAGTGAGCCATTGCATTTATCAAGTTCCCTAATGGGGTATTTATCCATATTTGAAGGAGCATCATTGCAAAAAGTTCTTAGGTTAGCTTCGTCCTGTTTATAGATGCACAGCTTAGTCCATTTTTTACAATTGGAACTGTCAATGTTTATGGTAACGCAACTATCAAATTGTTCAAGGACACTGAAATGAATAGCAAGTACCAATTCATTATTGATCTGCTTAAACAAATAGGCATCACCACATCCCTGTTGCCTATTTTTTGGTACAGCCGTATCTCCTGTTTTAAAGCAATCAAATTTTTCGTTGGCTATTGAAGGCGGTTGAATTTCGGGTTGTTTTTGTTTGCAGGCAAATCCGAAAAACAGGAATACAATGGTGGGCAAGATTAACTTCATAAATATTCTTTAAATAAAAAATGAATTTTGACAACCTATACCAAATGCGAAACCACAATTCCCGTAGCTACAGCAGCATTCAAACTTTCTGCCCCGCCAATTTTGGGTATAGTAATAGGGTATTTAATAAAGGGCAATACTTCATCCCTTATCCCCTTTCCTTCATTGCCAATAACCAGTAATCCTTCTGTAGGCTTGGCAATTTGGTAAATACTATTGCCATGCAATAGGGTTCCATAAACTGGCATTGGATTGTTTGAAAGAAACTTTTTCAAATCGCCATACCAAACATTCACCCTTACAAAACTTCCCATGGTACCCTGCACTACCTTGGGATTGTAAAGTTCAACAGTATCCTCACTGCAAATGATTTCACCAATGCCAAACCAGTCTGCAATCCTGATGATTGTTCCAAGGTTTCCCGGATCCTGAATGCCATCCAGCACCAAGCTTATCTTGCCTTTTGTTGTTGGTATTGCTACATCTTTTTGTTGAACGACAGCCACTACTTTGTTGGGCGTTTGAAGGCTGCTCAGTTTCTCCAGTTCCGCCTCGCTTACTTCAACAACTTCTACCCTATTTTGTTTGTTATCATTCAACCATTCTGCAGAAGCATACAGTTTGTGGACAGTATAATGGCTGTTCAATAATTCCTCCACCAGCTTTGGGCCTTCCGCTATGAAAAGTCCTTCTTGTTGCCTTTGTTTTTTGTGGCATAAAGATTGGATATATTTGGCCTCATTCTTACTTATCATCATTTATGTTTTTGATTGGCAAAACCCGTTTACTCCACCTAACCCTATGGGCAAGTTGTTTTGCTTTTGTTTTGGTATCCTGTTCACCAGTTAGGAATTTCCAGCCCAATAAACCTTTTGTTTTTGAAAATAAAATTATAGTAACTGGCGATACATCCAAAGATGAGATAAAACGGTTAACCGCAGAACTCAATAATTACTGGGACGACAGTGCGAAGGCACAAAAGGTGAGTGAGATAAAACCATTTGCTTTTACACAGGCACCTATTGCCAAGGTTTTGCGTAACCCTCCTGTATTCGATTCCATTAATGTGGAGAGGAGCAAGGTTTTCATGAATGCCTATCTCAATTCGCAAGGATATTATTATGCAACTTTTAAGGATACTTTCACTATCAAAGAACCTAAAAGACATAATGAAAAGAACAAGCACCAGCTTCGTACAACTGTAACGATGAATATTGATTTGGGCAAGAATATTACCATCGACTCTGTTAGCTATACATTGACAGATTCCCTTTTGCAGTCATTGGCCATGCAGCAGTTCAGCAATAGTTTATTGAAAAAGGGTAAGCCCTACACTAAACAGATAATTGCAGACGAACTTGACAGGCTGGTCGCTTTTTTCAGGCAGAAGGGGTACTATAAATTTACCAGGGAAGATATATATGCCTTGGTGGATACGGCCAATGAAAAACTTTTCAAACTTACGCTTGACCCCATTGAGCAAGCCAAATTAATTGCAGAAGCGGATAAACGACGAAGGGAAAATCCTACTTGGGATATTGACGTTAGGCAACGGGAAATAAAGGATTCATCCAAACTGAGCAAATACTATGTTGGCAATACTTATTATTACCCCGAAACAAAAATTACGGATTATCCTGATAGCCTCATTGTACAGAAATGGGCAAGGGAAACAAAAAACAAAAACGGCGATTTGATTATCCGTGACCACGAAGGCAAGTTTAGGTTAAGGCCCTTGCGTGAGCATACTTATTTAAGAAAATATATTCCCGATACCAGTTCTACAGCTTCCAGAAACGACACTGTAACCAATGGTGAATATAACGAGGAACTTTATCTTAAAACCTTGAACACTCTATCACAGATACCCGCATGGAAACAGGTGGATGCAAGGATTGTGCAGCGCGGAAAAGACACACTTGATATACACTTGTTTCTGGAGCCTGCCATTAAGCAGAACACAACTTACAATTTGGAAGCAAGCCGTAACAGTAACGATTTTTCATCAGGTAATTTATTGGGACTTGGTCTCAGTACCACCTATACCAATAGGAATGTTTGGAAGCAGGCCACCCAATCAAGTACCAGTTTGCGTGCAGGTATTGAGTTGAATTTTGATACCATTTCCAATGCAAAAAACCTCATACAAACTTTTCAAGTCGGGCTTACCCATAGCTATACATTTCCCCGGTTGATTGCTCCCAGGATTTTAAGGTTGGGCAGGAGGAGCGACAATAAAAGAACGGTTGCTTCTGCTAGTGCTTCCTACATAGAACGTTTCAACACTTATAGGCTCCGCCAGTTAACAGGAAGTTTCAGTTGGGAATGGCAAAAGAAGAAGAATGCCTACTTGAGCAATTCGTTTTCACTAAAGCCCTTTAATATTGAACTGTACAAGATAGACACGCTGCCTTTGTTGGACGTCATCTTTAAACAGAATCCATTTCTTCGGAACTCATTCAATACAGGCAATGTGATAGGAGCAAGTTTTACGCAGACAAAAAATTTTACCAGCAGAAGAAATCCAAATAATACCAGTCAACTACGTTATGGCGTTGATGAGTCCGGTTATCTTTTGGGCGTGCTGCCTTTAGCGGCTGTAAAAAATTGGGAAGATAAAATTTACCAGTACGTAAAACTGGAGGTGGATTACAAATTCAACCAGAAAAGAAGAAAGAGCGAGATTGCCTATCATTTCTTTGGAGGATTGGGCATTCCTTTGGGAGGCCAATCATTGCCTTTCTTTAAACAATTTTCTGCTGGTGGCCCCAACAGTATGCGGGCATGGGGACTTAGGCAATTAGGTCTTGGCTCTTCCATTGCCAGCGATACGATTGCTGCCAACAGTTTCAGGGACAGGTTTGGTGACATGCAATTGGAAACAAATATTGAGTACCGCTTCCTTATTGCCAGTATCAATGGTTTCAAAATAGCCAGTGCACTGTATGCTGACATTGGCAATGTTTGGAATGTGAAGAAAGACAATAGCAATCCGGGTTCGTCATTTTCCTTCAACCATTTGGCAAAGGATATTGCGGTGGGTGTGGGAACGGGATTGCGGTTTGATTTTACTTACTTCCTGATCCGTGTGGACTTTGCTTACAAGGTAAAGGACCCGGGCCGTGACTACAATAATGGCTGGATGAGCAAATTTAGATGGACTGAGGAACGCTCCAACCAAAGCCATACCGAGGTAAGGAACTTTGCATTCCAGTTGGGTATTGGATTGCCGTTCTAGTATAAACTACTTACTATTAGGCATCAAAATAAAAACGGTCAGCTATTTATGATAGCTGACCGTTTTTTAATTATAAGTTGTAATGCTTAATCAAGTTTCAATACTGCTAAGAATGCTTCTTGCGGCACATCAATGTTTCCAATCTGACGCATACGCTTCTTGCCTTCTTTCTGCTTCTCCAATAGCTTACGCTTACGGCTGATATCACCGCCATAACATTTGGCCGTTACATCCTTACGCATGGCACTGATGTTTTCACGGGCAATTACTTTGGCACCAATAGCTGCCTGAATGGCTATTTGGAATTGCTGTTTGGTCAAAAGCTCTTTCAACTTCTCACAAAGTTTCCTTCCAAAATCCTGTGCCCTGCTCCTATGAATCAGTGAACCCAAAGCATCCACCTTATCACCGTTCAATAAAATATCCATTCGTACAATATCTGCTTCACGGTAACCGATGGGATGGTAATCAAAACTTGCGTAGCCACGCGTCTGGCTTTTCAGTTTGTCGTAAAAATCAAATACAATTTCCGTCAACGGCATTTCAAACGTAAGCTCCACACGGGTTGGTGTTATGTAAGATTGGTTGAGCAGGATGCCCCTCTTGCCCAAGCAAAGGGTCATGATATTGCCAATGTATTCGCTTTGCGTAATGATTTGGGCCTTGATAAAAGGTTCCTCAATACTTTCCAGTTTTGTGGCATCCGGCATTTCGGCAGGATTGTTTACGTCAATCTTGTCTCCCTTGGTTGTGTAGGCAACAAAGCTAACGTTGGGAACAGTAGTGATAACCGTTTGGTTGAATTCCCTTTCCAATCTTTCCTGTATAATTTCCATGTGCAACAATCCAAGGAAGCCACAACGGAAACCAAAGCCCAAGGCCTGTGATGTTTCCAGTTCAAATGTTAATGAGGCATCATTCAGTTGCAATTTTTCCATGCAGTCCCTCAACTCTTCAAAAGCATCTGTTTCCACAGGGAAAATACCAGCGAAAACCATTGGCTTCACTTCCTCAAAACCATTGATGCGTTCAGCCATGCTGCCACTAGAAGTAAGGGTATCCCCTACTTTCACTTCTTTGGCATTTTTGATACCAGTAATGATATAGCCCACATCGCCACAGCCTACATGGTTCTTGGCCTCCATTCCCAATTTGAGTGTGCCAATTTCAGTAGCATCGTATTCTTGGCCTGTAGCAATGAACTTCACTTTTTGCCCACGGGTAATGGTTCCATTCATTATCCTGTAATAGATAATTACACCGCGGAAACTATTGAAAATGCTATCAAAAATCAGGGCTTGCAAAGGGGCTTCTGGGTCTCCTTTTGGTGCAGGAATCCTTGTAACAATGGCTTCCAGAATTTCATCTATGCCAATGCCACTTTTGCCACTTGCCAAAAGGATTTCTTCTGGCTTGCAACCAATCAAATCAACGATCTGATCTGTTACTTCAGGAATCATGGCACCGTCCATGTCAATCTTGTTGATGACAGGCACTATTTCCAAATTGTTGTCAATGGCCAAATAAAGATTGCTGATTGTCTGTGCCTGAATGCCTTGGGAAGCATCTACCAAAAGCAAAGCACCCTCACAGGCTGCCAAGGCACGGCTTACTTCGTAACTGAAATCCACATGGCCTGGCGTGTCAATTAGGTTCAGGATATAATCCTCGCCATTCAATTTATAATTCACTTGAATAGCGTGGCTTTTAATGGTAATCCCCTTTTCACGTTCTAGGTCCATGTCATCCAAAACCTGGGCCTGCATGTCCCTAGCCCCAATGGTATGCGTATGTTCCAAGAGCCTGTCTGCCAATGTACTTTTTCCGTGGTCTATATGTGCAATGATGCAAAAATTTCTGATATTCTTCATAACTCGGGCAAAGATAACGGGACAGAAGAAAAATTTTCGTTTATATTTGTTTAACCCCCATTACAATAAACATTCATTGCAACCGATTGAAACTTAGCACAAATGGATTTTGACTCTGTTATTGTATTCATAAGGAAATCTATTCCTTTTTTAATGATTAGCATAGGGGGCGTCATTGCAATCAAGATTTACCTTATTTCAACCATGAAACGCTTCGACCTTGCGGAAGTGCTGTTCAGTTTTTTCCGTTTGTACAATATGGATGAAAGGAGCATGAGCAGCAACAAGAAACGCATTGCCTACATGAAATGGAACAACCTGCTCAACTACTATGTTTACTTTATTATTGGGCTGAGCATGCTCATCTACTTCGTTACCAAGAACGTTTAATAATTTTTGTAGAGCTCAACAAACCTGGCAGCAATAGCTGCTTCCGAAAAGGAATTTGAAACAAAGCGGTGCATTTCATCCTGCTGATAATCTAACCCTTTATTGCACCTATTGGCAATTGCCGTTGCCAAATCCTCCGCACTATTTTTTTCAAAAAAGGAAACGAAGTTTTTTCCAGCTAATTGTTTCTCAAAAACTTCCAGCTTACTAAGTATAACAGGTGTGCCGCAGGCAATGGCCTCATAAGCCACCAATCCAAAACTTTCAAATAGCGAAGGGAAAAGTAGCACATCTGCCTGCTGCATAATTTTGGCCAAATCTTCCTGCTTGGTTTCAGGTAATAAAATAACAAAGGGCTTAATTTCAGGCGTTCTATCCAAGTACCTTTTTGCCAGTTCTTCTGGAGCAACCAATCGTAATTGGAAATTGAATTTATTCTCAACCAGAATTTTACAAGCTTCAAAAAGCACATCGGGATTCTTTTGGCGGTTGAGCAGTGAAACATGCAGCAAAGTAAAAACGGGGTTTTCAGTTTTGTGGCTGCTAGGCTTGAAGATGGATGTGTTGATGACATTGTCCAGCACCGTGTATCCTATCCCGTATTTTTTTTGCAGTGCCTTGCCCAAGTAATCCGAAACAGGCAACACTTTATCGGCACCTGTAAAAATTTTTCGTAAAAAATAGTGCTGTACAAAATTGAATGTCGGCACCAATCCCTTGGCTTCCTCAAAATAACCCGTGTAATGTTCCGAAACCATATACGGGATTCCATATTTTTTCTTGCACCATAAAGCTATCAGTCCACATTTCCATGCTGCTTTTACATGAATGATATTGGGCTTGCCATTTTGAAGGACGAATTGGTTGATTTCCCTTTTCATCAACCTGAACCAAGTGAAAGCAGAAACAATACTACTTACACCTTTGATAAAGTGAAGGGCTGGTTTATAAAGAACAATCGTCTCCAATAATTTTTTTTCCTCGCGGGTACTCCTATCCATCGTCTTTTCTATGGCATCATCCCGTTTAATATGCAGCACATGCACATTAATATGCAGCGACGCAGCCTGTGCATAACGCTGGAAAAAATCGCCAGTGAGCAAATCGTTTTTTGAAGGGTACCAACTGGCTAGCCACAATGCTTTCATCTGTATCTTTTTATTTCTTTGTTTGCCAGATGGAATTCCGCATAAAAATTACTATCGCATATCTATTAAATTGCTCAGTAATTTTTATGCTCCATTTCATGGCTTAACATTTTTATGGAGCAATATATCCTTTACCCAACGCCAATCATTGATGGAGAACGAAAGCATTTCCTTTAACCTGAATGGGTACAATTTTTTGAAATGCCACAAGGCATACAGTAGAAAGGTGCAATAACCAATGCTACTGGCCAATGCTGCCCCTTTGATTCCATAATGCTGCACCCATAAAAAATCAAGGGCCACCACTACAACCAATCCAATAGCTGTTCCAATAACATTCAGCTTTACATGGCCATGACCTGAAAAAAAAGCTGCCAGTAAAACAGTTATTGACATGGCAAAGATGCCGGGCAGCAACAGTAGAAAAGGAATGCTTGTATTGTTGAATGTTTCCCCAAAAACAAAAATAAAAGCTTGTGAGCCCACAAAAAACGTTACCAGCATCAGCAGGGCAATTATCTGTATCAATATCCTGAACAGAACAAGAATCGATTTTCCGACATCATTTTGCTGCGTGCCGCCAGCCGTTTGCGGGAAGATAACACTGGCCAGTATCTGCGGTATGATTAAAACCATTTGTGCCAGTTTTGATGCCTGGATATAATTGCCCAAAGCTGGACCATCGCAATACCTTTTTACAAACCAGTAATCAATCTTGTACATGAAAAAGAAAAGCAGGTTACCAGCTAATGCAACCAATGAATAACGCAAAAGCAATTTGAATTCTGCTTTGTTTGGCAATGAAAAAACGCTGGCACTTTTATTCAATACAATAAATGCAATGGCCAAAACAACGCCTTGAAACAGTATAAAAGAAAAATAGCTGCCCACAATTATTCCGTATGAATGCTGCCTGTTTCTCGTCAAAAGAATAACGGCCACCAGCAACAGGTTCAAAAAGCCCATCAATAAATTGGGCAGCCAAAAATTTTTGTGTGCATAAAAAAGAACCGTGAAAAAGTTGATGAGCAAAATGCCACATACATAGGTAAGGGCATAGAGCATATAGTTATTGGCCTCATTAATGGGAATTTTCTTGAGGCTGCCGAAATAATAGTATATCACGGTGGCAACGATGGCACCAATGGCAACTGTCCACAATAAGGAAAACCAAGCAAGTTTGTTATGATTGATAATATTGCCTGAAGCATAAAACGTGTAGCCACTTTCCATGCTTAAACTTGCCACCAATAAAATAAGTGAGAAAAAATTGGTCAAGTAATAAATCCAGCCGCTCCCATCTGCATGGAGGTAGCGGCTAAGCACCACATTTACCAGCAAAAGCGTAATAAAGTAAAACCCTCTCCACAGTAAACTTTGTTGCAGCAGCTTCTCAAACGTCATTACGGCTTTGTTGATTGTTGGCGGCTAAAATACGATAGTTTAATTACTGTACTTTTGGAAAAACCCTTCCTACCCACATGGCTTTATTAAAACACTTCAACAGAAAAGCAAAAGCAGATAATGAGACTGGACTAAGTACTAACAGCAACCTCAGTGCTGGCCGCTTTTTCAAGAAAGATGGTTCACCCAATATGGAAGTACGGGGAATGCCCTTCTTTGCAAGGCTGAACCTTTACCATGCTTTGCTCTCCACAAAAAACTGGAAATTCATTACAGTTATCATGCTGTTTTTTGTTTCGGTTAACCTTTTGTTTGCCTGCCTGTATTTATTGATTGGGCTTGACCATCTGGGTGGCATGGTGGCAAATTCCTTTACGGAAAAATTTGGTGAGGCATTCTTCTTCTCTGCACAAACATTTACCACGGTGGGTTATGGAAGGATTAACCCCATTGGTTTCTGGGCAAGTTTTACCGCTTCTTTGGAAGCATTGATTGGCTTGATGAGTTTTGCTTTAGTAACAGGTTTGCTGTACGGGCGTTTTGCAAGACCCAAATCATATATACGCTATAGCAAAAACGCTTTATTTACGCCATTCAAAGATGGTGTGGCTGTCATGTTCAGAATGGTGCCCTATACTAAAAATTATTTAGTGAATGTGGAAGTAAGGGTAACACTTGCCTTGAGATTGATGGAAGACGGCATATTGAAAAACAGGTTCTTCAACATGCCACTGGATATTGCCAAAGCCAATACGATGACAGCTAACTGGACACTTGTTCATCCCATCAATGAAGAAAGCCCCTTGTACCAATTAACAAAGGAAGATATTACCAATGCCGAAGCTGAATTACTGATTTTCACCGAGGGCTTTGATGAAAGTTTTGCAAGTACGGTTATTTCCAAGGCCTCCTATACCTACGAGGAGTTTGTATATGGGGCAAAGTTTTTGCCCATGTACAATAGAAGTGACGATAACTCCAGAACAATCCTGCATTTGGACAGGTTGGATGATTACGAAACTATACCGCTACCCAATTTCTATTAAATAAATTGACTGGTTATTTCCACGATTATCGTTTGGAAATACTTAAAAGCGAACAGTGCTGAATTTTGAACTTATTCCCATAAAAAATGTTACTTATTTTTTGTTACTTTTTAAAAAGTAAGTAATCAATAAGAATTAAAGTAACATAATTTCATTGGTTTAAAATGTAGTTTTAAGCCTCTTCCAATAGCCCTTAATATGAGATCAACGCTGTAGAATAATTGTTGTTGGTTTCCATAATCCCG